>Ga0073774_1000094_pt1 | contig 17553 bp, 13 predicted proteins | sample InSIn5gowninarea_FD_77487 | JGI IMG/M metagenome (GOLD analysis project Ga0073774, IMG submission 77487) | Clean room microbial communities from NASA Spacecraft Assembly Facility at Jet Propulsion Laboratory, Pasadena, California, USA -... ... | reverse complement strand
ATATATATATATATATATATATATATATATATATATATATATATATATATATATATATATATATATATATATATATATATATATATATATATATATATATATATATATATATATAGATAGATAGAGAGAGAGAGAGAGAGAGAGAAGGGGAGAGAGATAAATAGATATGGAGAGAGTGTGTGCATGTTTGGGGGTGAAATAGAGAGAGTGAATAAGAAAAAGACCCATAAATAAAAAAATAGATATTATATGGTATTATATAACCTGCCCGGATCCATCTTAACCCCGGATCTATCAAGCACTGAGAGGGATCAAATTTCTCGAGGTGCACACCTTTCTCAAGTTTTACACTAAAAAAAGAGGTTTTCACCTTGACAGATTGGATCCCTCTCGGTGCTTGATAGATCTGGGGTTAATATGGATCTAGGTTGGTTATATATATTTGAAGTTTTTATGAGGAAAATCATACTTGAATATCTTGTATAATTGTAGCATAATTGCATGTATTTGATGTATGGTTTTGTATAAATTATAAACATATATTTTTCATGAAACTTATTTTTTCACATCAATACCAAATCATGGAGTGTTTAACATAGGGTTTAAGGGGTGAGACAATGCTCTTGTAGGATTCAAGGTAATGTCTTGAAAGCTCAACAACCTTTCATACAACATAGACAACATTGTGCCTACCAAGTTTCAAACCCCATATTCACATTCAACAAGTTGTGTGCACACGTAGGCATTCACATGCCTATTAAGAGGAATCCTAACCATCACAGGGCCATCATGGAACTCCAACATTGACATATGGTACCAACAAGACTAATAATGATCATCATTGTTACGAAATCAAACCATCTTTAGCAAATAAGAAAAGATTCTTGAAGTTTCATGTATTCCTATGTAAATTATGTCTAATAACTTAGGTGGTGGGAAATTCCATTAAAAAAAATTCCAATAAGAAAAATACATCATTTTTGTATTAATATTAATGCAAATATCTAATTTACATCATCTAACATATACTAAATTTTCTTTACCTAAATGATATGATATTGTAATATGTTCAACATCTAATGTTCGGGAAATATCAAAATCCCCATAGGATTCAAAATAATTTCATAAGAGTCTAGTACTTCTATCTTCATAATGTATGTCCAAAGTAGATAAATAACATGGTATCCGTGTCAAAAACTAGTATCCTAATTTCAATGGATATTACCCTAATAATAAAAAATGTAGATATGCATGAAAAGTTAAGTCTTCAACTAAAGGAAATGTGTCCTCTACTAATCACTCAACACTTCTCCTTGTAGGTATTCTTCATAATGTATTCAACCCAGCTATAAGACCATTCCCATTTTGGATAATCTATCAATATTTTAATCTAATTCCCTATGAATGTGATCAAAGAGTATAACCCTGAAGGTTCTAATCAGCTCCATAACTCTAATAGTCCATTGATGCAGTAAATAAGTGTTTAAGGAAGTATAACCTTTCAACCAATCTATAACAACTTTTGAATCCCCTATCACTTGTAAGTTTAGATTGCTAAAGTGACATAATTAAAATTACTAACATAAATGACTAACTTGTACTATCGTATGACTTGTTAAGTAGTCATATTTATGTTATTAGACTAAATTAGTCATTCATGTTAGTCATTTTGAGTTGTATTACTTATTAGCTAGTCATATATTTTAACCCAAGACTAAATAAGTTGTTTATGTTAGTCATTTTTGGTTAATCACTTAATATTGCTCATTTTTGGTAGTATTTCACTTGGAAAAGCTACAGTGACTAACTTTTTTAGTCACTTAGTCACTAATTTCATCATTTTCTACTAGTGCATAAAACTTTAACAAACCATCAGCCCTTCATAAATTCTTTTGTACAATCAAATCAATTAACTAATCTCATCAAAGTTTATAAGCCATATCAATACTAATATCAAAAGTTATCAATATCTCAGAATCAATTCTTTGAACTAGATGACAAGTATGGATTTGATCAAGTCATGACATCATTTATTATCATGCCAACATGTTTTCATAAACCACACAATATCAATCAATTCATTCCCATAACACAAGTCATAGGAAGTCACTATTCTCATATATCAAGGCAAATCATCGTTCGTCAAGTCAAAACATTAGACATCATGTCAACATCCAAGTTAGCTATCATAGTAACATCTATAGTCGAAGATATATCTCAATCATTGAGTCAAAGACTTAGGTATCATTAAACATCATACAACTCATACATATATATCAATCATCAAAATCATGTTAAACTCTTATATAACACACTTCCAACACAATGAGATATCTATATGTATGTCATGGTCACCTACAAACATTCAAACTTCCTTGTTTTCAAATCTTTCGGATATCTACTACTTGTCTGTGGAACTGACATCCTTCAAGTGAACATCTTGATTCAGAGTTCAGACAATTTCAGAAATCTTCTAATGATGGTCAACAGTGGTCAAAACTATGGTCACTCCCTTCAAATTAGTAGGGAGCGACTTTGGCTATCTGGGTGCTACCTGGGCCTTAGCGTGTGTGTGTCAAGGGACGGATATTCCCAGTTCTATGCCTGTGATTGGAGCATAAACTATAATTTATCTACAGGCTTCACATTTGAGACCTTGTTTCAGATGAATAATGTCATATGCACATAAATTATATTTCAACAGTACAAAATGCAAATAGTAATAAGAGTAATAATCTTGAGAAGAGATTCTCCTCTAATTGGGAATCTACTTCATTTGACATCTTTCATGTCATCAACCTATATTTACTAGAGTCATGCAAGAACATATCTATTAGATCATAAAATTAGACATATATCCATTATGGTCATATTATACTCACGTCAACTACTTCACCATTACATCATGACATCATTCATTAAAGGTTAGATTCACATGCTAGAAAAAACGGATAGGTGTAACATACTTCAAATATCATAAACATAATATCACTTTTATCAATTCAATCCATCGGTTTAGGCCATTTGGTTTTACCATATGCCATAATTAATATCAAAGACATGACCATGATTAATAAGAAATCTATAGTATCAATCTCATAGTTCTATCATCAAGGTTATCATAGGACCAAGTCAGGTCATTCAATAAAACTTTGCCAAAAACAACAAGAGTGTCAACATACTTTCATCGTATTTATCACAAGCATTATCAGTATCAATGGGGTAGCATTCCATAAGAGATCCATCATGTCTTATGCATGTCAAGTGTCAAGAGTATCATTTACTAGAGTCAAGGTACTAGCCTTCTTTATAGAAATAAGATCTCTATGAATAACATATGTTAGCTAAACATCAAGTCATGCCACTATATCCAAGATCATCAATGAGTAACCTCGTAGAATCAAGAAGATCAAGATGATCAAAATATTCAATACAAGGTGAACCATTTCATAATAGGAAACATAAATCCAAATCTCTTTCATATGCAAGCATGAACCATTTGCAAGGGAGACATTCTCAACATACCATAAGGCTTACCTAGTCATCCAATGTTATAGCTGAAACATAGCATTTAAAAAATATACCCTTCATACCTTGTAGTGTTCAAATACCTGTGCTCCTTCTCATATGAAGCTTGTAGTGCTTATCACATTTTCATAAAGTGCCTCTTTACCTCTTTCTAGATCTAGCTTTTCTTTCCTGCATCTCAAATGATCCTCAAAAGAGATTCACTTATCACATCTCATCAAGGAGGTTAGATATATAAATATACTCAAATATACATGTGGGAAGTATAATAAATGATAAAAAAATAATCATAATAATTAGATTCATAAGTCTAACTAAGAGTAAAGACACAAATAAACAACATAAGTCAAGGGGTACTTATCTTCAATAAGAGGTGATTCTCTCCCTCTTCAACCAACCTTCAATATCCATCACTATCCATAGTCCACATAAGTATGTTTCCTTCAATCAACTTTGTCAACAACCATCCATGTAGGGCTTCATCAAATCCATCCCAAGTTCTTGAGCATCTTTACATAGACCATGCTAGAGTTTCATACATCAAATATCAAGTCTTTTCCATAAACTGGGGTTTTCTATTGAACCATAACCATCAAATCCTTATGCACTAACTACCTAGGGTTTCCTTCATACCCTAGCATTCATTTAGGTCTCCACCATCCTCTTCTTTCTTCCATCCAAAGTGTCTCCATGGGGGTGATCTCCATGGTTTGTCTTCAGCCCAGCTCTGATACCATGTTAATTTTTCATAGGGCTATATTTTTCTCTTCTTTGATAATTGCATTTATTCATCAATACATTAATTTCACTCCATAGCATCATAACATTATACATATTTACATCATTATTCATTAGCATATGACACTATGTAAAAAGAACAATAACATCATCATTAATGCAGTGGAACATAAAGGAAGAAGAGAAGAAATGCATGTACACATAGAGACACCAGGATTGGTCGGAGACCAGGGAAAAACCCACTATGTGGAAAACCTTTGCAAATATTCTTCTAATAGATTGTCATCAAATAATTCAACAAAAGATAGTACAATGATCCATATCTTCATAACAACTAGAATATCCATGAAATGAATCTTAAACATCATAACTCGGATTTAGATAACTGTGATAAATTGTCACTACCTGTAGCTTGTTGCCGAACACTTCTGTCACTGAGTGAAATCTTCAGAATACTAAAATATCATCTAGGAGTATCAGTCATAGGGAGGAGTTATGAGATTGACTATGACAAATATTTCCACTCCCTATGAACTGCAAGATAACGATGATGGAAGCTCGGTCACTCCCATACCATTATGTGCGAGCGACCGGGGACCAAACTGACCAAGACTCTTGATCGCTCTCATGTAGAACCTGTTCCAGTGACCAAGGATCCAAAGTCGTTCTCATGACCACTTTGCACCAATGAATTTGAATTAGAAAACCTAATTCAATGTGATCTTCGTCTTGAAGTTTCATACCCTTGAGCGAGCTTCCTTCATCAAACCTGTGAGAGCCAAGGAAATATAGAAGAGGAGAATAGAGATTTTAGTGTGTGTCCAAATGAGCTTGAGGTATCTTCTATTTATAGGTTTCCATGAGGGCCCACTTTACCTGTCCATTGGTAAATGTGCATAGGGCCAACCTAATCCAAAATATATGTATGAATAAAATATTTCATAACTCACTTTTCGCTTGTCCAAATGAGGTAATATTTAGGTAGATTTTGGTCCTCTCGGAAAGAGGAATCTGATGCTATCATCATATCCATCAAATGAGTAGTTCATAATGGAATTTGGCCACAGTTGCATATTTTTAATAGTGATGAGTTAGGACATGAATTATGGGCAGAGGCGGTGGCAACTGCATGTTACCTAGTTAATAGATCACCTTCATTAATGTTGGAGGATAAGACTCCACATGAGGTATGGAATGGTAAGAAATCCTCTCTTTCACATCTATGGTATTTGGTTGTGATGAATATGTACATGTTCCAAAGGAGAAAAGAACCAAGTTGGATAGTAAATATGAAATTTTCATCTTTATTGGGTATAAGGATGGTTTAAAAGGTTATAAGCTTTGGAACACAGAAACAAGGAAGGTTGTGTACAACCAAGATGTGGTGTTTAGAGAGGTGAAAGACGTTATTAAAAATGAATTCCTACCAAAGGAACATGAGAAGATAGAGTTTGAGCTAAAGGAGGAAGAATCAGACTCTACAACAGAACACGAATAAGAAGAGGAAGAGCCACAAAATCCAGTGTCGAGAAGATCAGATCGAGAAAGAAGGAAACCAGAAAGGTATAGTCCATTTTCTTTTTGTTCAAATTTTTCTTTATCGATTACTAATGATGATCCCAAAACTGTTAGGGAGGTAGTGGATTCAGAGGATGGAAAACTCTGGAAGGAGGCCATGGTTGATGAAATGACATCTTTGGACAAAAATGAGGATTGGGATTTGGTGGAGTTGTTGGCTGGAAGGAAACCCATTGGCAGAAAATGGGTGTTTAAGATTAATATGAATGTAGAAGCCAAGGTTGAGAAATAAAAAAATTGGTTGGTGGTGAAAGTTTATTCCCAGCTGTTGAGAATTGATTTTGGTGATATTTGTTGTCTTATTTACAAGTTAGCTTCTATTAAAATACTTTTATCTATTGTTGCTACTTTTGATCTTGAGGTAGAATAGATGGATGTGAAGACAACATTTCTTCACAGAGATCTGGAGGAAGAGATATACATGAAGCGACCTGAAGGCTTTGCAATGAAGGGTAAGAAAGAACTAGTATGTAGGTTAAAAAAATTCTTTGCATGGGTTAAGACAGTCACCAAGGATGTGGTATCAAAAATTTGATACATATATATGGGGACTTGGCTTCACCAAAATAAAAGCAAATCACTGTGTGTATTTTGAATTAATTGGTGACTATGTTATTTATTTGGTCATGTATGTGGATGATATGTTGTTGATTGGAAATGTCATAGAAATTATCCAGGATTTGAAGACCCAATTGTGCTCCAAATTCGACATGAAGCATATTGGTATTGTAAACTATATTTTGGGCATGGAAATTAAATGAGATCAGGAAAAAATGAAGCTCTGGTTAAACAAGAGGAAATATGTCGAAACAATATTGCAAAGGTTTAATAAGCAGGATAGTAAACTAGTGAAGGTTCCTATTCTTGTAAGTGTAAAGTTGTCTATTGAACAGTGTCCCAAGACTTAAGAAGAGGAAGATGACATGTCCCATGTTCCGTATGCAAGTGTATTCAGTAGCCTGATGTATGAAATGGTATGTACTAGACTGGACATTTCACACGTAGTGGGAGTATTGAGAAAGTTTATGTCAAAACCAGGGAAGGAGCATTGGACATCAATGAATCGAGTCTTTAGGTATTTGTGTGGGACTAGTGTTTATGGTCTATAGTACCAAGGAAGACTAGGAATGGACAGATTTTTAGACATCCATGGATTTTTTGATGTAGATTGGGCAGTGAAAGATCACATCGAGCATCAACAACAAGTTCTCCAAATTTGAAAGGATAATGCCACTTTACATAGAGTATGAAGAGGAGGAAGAAAATGATCAAGAAACATCAAAAGAAGAGGATATACACCAGGACCCAACCCCAGAGGAAGAAGAAATGAATCAGACCATATCTTGTAAAGCATTGGCAATAATTACTACTCCTCAAACTCTCAAGATAGAAGGATATATCAAGAAGAAAAAGGTGCAAGAAGTGAAAGATCACATCGAGAAAGAAGAAATGAATCCAACCATATCTTGTAATTCATTGGTCAGAATTACCACTCCTCAAACTATCAAGATAGAAGGACATATCAAGAAGAAAAATGTTCAAGAAGTGAAAGATCACATCGAGCATCATGAAATGAATCTAACCATATCTTGTAAAGGATTGGAAGAAATTACCACTCCTCAAACTCTAAAGATAGAAGGACATATCAAGAAGAAAAAGGTTCAAGCAGTGAAAGATCACATCGAGCATCAGCAACAAGTTCTCCAACTTTTAAAGGATAACACCACTTTGGTGCAAAATCAAATGAAACAACAGGTAGATCAACATCGTAGTGAAAAATGTTTTGATGTAGGTGATTGGGTATTTTTACTGCTACATCTCAAGCAAGCTATTTATGAGAAGGAAATGTTGGCAATACTACATGCACTTAAGAAATGGCGACCTAACTGAATGGGAAGACACTTCAAGGTAAAAATGGATCATGATAGTCTTAAATACTTTTTAGAACAACTATTATCTTTAGAAGAACATAAAAAATGTGTCACAAATATGTTGGGTTATGACTTTGACATCATCTATAGAAAATGGAAGCAAAATTTTTTTGCAGATGCACTCTCAAGAAAGGATGAGGATGTGGAAGCATTGTTTTGTGCTATTTCTATTATCCAACCAGATTAGATAAACAAAGAAAGGGATGAATGGAAGAAGGATGAAGAAGTATGGCCACTTATTCAAAAGTTGCAAAAGATCCCAATTCAAACAATATTGCCAGAAATTGAAGAGGAAGGAAAAATCATATGGGAACCTGGAGTAGTCACAGAAACAAGAACCTGACAGCTACGAAATCGATCAATTTCAAAGCATCTCATCAGGTGGAAGAACTTACCTATTGAAGATTTCACATGGAAGGACAAGAATTTTATACAAAAGCATCAAGAACTACTCAAGCGTTGAGGACAACACTTTTTGAAGGAGAGGGGGATGTTAGGCCCCTATACTACTAGTGTAACCCCTTATTGTTATTAGTACAACCCCCTTATTATATTGATGTACCCATGTAATCCCCATATTGTTACTATTGTGCCCCATAGAAGCCCACTATTGTTATTATTGTGCCCTTACATTATTATTGTTATGTCGGCTCTGATTATATTATGACCCCTTAGACTCCTATATATAGAAAGGAGGTCTTTTCATTTGTATCATGCAAGAATTGTTCATTTATGTAATGTAAAAGAGGTTTCCCCCTTGAAGAGGGTGAATTCTAAAGCATTCAACTATCTTTTCTATATTGTTGTGAGCTAGTTTCATAATACTCTACACACTTATGACCTTTAGTGCATTTGCTATCACAATTGTAACAAATCCCTTTTTCTCTTCTTTCTTCCAATTGTTGTGGTGTCACCCTTGTAGGTTGTGGAAGGCTAGGAGAAACAACACTTCAATTTTTATAGTTGTGAGGGGTAGAATTCCTTGTTTCCATAATTTTTCTTTCAACTTTTCTTGCCAACCTGAATTCCTTCTCCAATGAATCAGGTTCCCATTGATGAACCTCATGTTGAATGTTATCCTTTAAAGTCCCTATGTAGAAATCAATCCTCTGCTTCTTTGGAATATCATTTTCCCTTATACTCAATTTTTGAAAGTCCTCAATGTGCTCTGCCATTGAACACTTTTGTTTGAGATTTATCAATTGGCTAAAGAAGGTGTTTCTCTTTGTATCCTCGTAATGTGTTATCATTTCCTCCGTGAAAATTGACCACGTGACAAGTGGTTTACGAGAATAAAGCCCTTTATACCATAAAAATTGATTTGGTTCTAAATAATTAGATGTAATATATACCTTTTGTAACTGTGGTACACTATGTAGATCAAAATATTTCTCCATCTGTAGTATGCAATTTACCGGATCCTTGCCACCAAACTTCCTCATCTCGCTTTTTCTTGATTTTAGGAACTCAATCTTGAAACGCCTGTAACTCTGTAATTTCAAATCTTCTAGTTTTGAAATAATGACCTAAAGTAGTCCTCTATGTCCTCTTTCCAATGCCATCAATATGATAGAAATTGGATTCTCCAAGAAAGAGTTATGCACATTCTCCCAAGATGACTTGATTATACACCTTTTCAGAATAGAAAACTTGTATGACGTGCCACGTGTCACTGTTTTGACTTTCAGATCTGAAAAATACACAAAACATACTAAAATCTGTCCTCTTTCTATAACATCTTACGAAATTTCAATCTGATGCTCAGAGAGAATGTTATGATGATTTTCCCAAGGTCACCTGTTTAAGATGTAATTCGGGAGTTTGCAAAAACCCTAACTTCCTCAGATCATATATATGAAAATGTAGCGAGACAAGATCTAAAATTCAGACCCAAGGTTCATATCGATCTCTTCTGAAATGGGTGTTTGTGGTATATTCTAAAACTTTGTAGCAAAAATGTTATAGCAAAAATTCCATGATGACCTGTTTTAGATGAAATTCTGGAGCTTGCAAAAAGTATAATTTCCTTAGATCATATCTCCAAAAATATAGCGAAACAAGATCATAAATTTGGACTCGAGGTTCAACGAGATTTCTCATCAAATGGGTTTTATTTTTAGCTTCTGAAACATCGCAAAAATAAAGTTATTGTGAAAATTCCATGATACCCTGTTTGGAGCAGCGAAAACCCTAGAATCCAAAGTTGTGATACCAAATTTTATGAAACCAGCTCACAAAAAGATATAAAAGATAGATCAATGCCTTAGAAATAAGCCTCTTCGATGGGGTAACCTCCTTTACATTACACAAATGAAAAATTCTTGGATGATACAAATGACAAGACCTCCTTTCTATATATAGGAGTCTAAGGGGTCATAAAATAATCAGAGCTGACAAAACAATAATACTATAAGGGCACAATAATAACAATAGTGGGCTTCTATGGGGCACAATAATAACAATATGGGGAATACATGGGCACAACAATATAATAAGGGGGTTGTACTAATAACAATAAGGGGTTACACTAGTAATATAGGGACCTAACAATCATGCCCTTTTTTCGAAGACTTATTTTTTGACTTTAAATTTTCTAATGTATTAAATGTGGATAATTATTTTCTAAATTTAACAATTTTTGAAGTAGTCGTCTTCTACATATTTTTCTTTTTTCTTTCCATTTTTTTTTTGTAGTGAGATCTTCATTTTTTTGCATAGATAAAAAAAAAGGTTGATATTTTCAAGTTTCAATCTTCTATATATTTATATATCATTAATTAATATTTAAATGCACATCAAATAATTGTCTCTAAAAAAATAATATTTTTTAATAGTTGACATAAAATTATACATTTTGAGACATTTTTGCTAAAAATGGCATGTCAAATAAACAAATTTAATAGGAAAAAATTAACAAAAAATTGTTAAAAATAGATTTTTTTTATGAATTTCATGTCAAATAATAATAATCATCACAATTTTTCTTTTCCAAAAAATAATGATTCACATAAAAATTAAAGGGAAAATCACATAATACAAATATTAAAGATATAACAACAATAACTGAATACTTATTCTTCTCATAAAATATCAAAGTCGAAACATTACAAGTATAACTAATGAATAGTTACAAAAAATGAGCTGGATTTCCAAGCATAACTTAAATTTAATCAATAATATCACGTAATCCATACTCTTCATCTTCTAGAGTTCCATCATTCTCTTCTTCCATAATCTTTTTTACTTCAGTTTGGTCATTTTCCTCTTCTGGTGGATCTTTGATGTCTGCGAATCTCCCAATGTATTCCTTTTCAATCATTCCATCTAATGGTGGTTGAGGTTCCTTTTCCTTTTTTTGCACACGTGATTCATTAAAATCCCCTTTCCTCAAACCAACTTCTTGCATTGCATCTAGAAGAAATTGAAGAGCATTAATTCTTTGCTAAATAAATTTGCACTGTACTGGGTCTTTTTCAATGGTAGTGCAATTTCTTCCTTTTTGTAGGCAACATACTACTATTGTACCCAATCATCAAGTACAAAATAAATAATGAAGTAAATTACTATAAACACATAATTTTTTATTTTATTTTATTGAAATTCAATTTTATATAATAAAACTTACTTGAGCTTGAGAATAAATCCAAAACCCAATCTCCTTCTTTAAACATAAATCTATAAGATAGTTAATCAATGACTGTGGTTTTTGATAAATGTTAACTATCTCTCCTTTTTCTTCTTTAACTTCATATGTTATTTTTCTTACAAATATCATGAACCAATACTTGGCTATGACTATTTCCATCTATGTTAGATTTCAAGCTTCTGTGGTGGTTTTCTGGAGTAGCATGATCTGGATTATCCATAGTATTGTCTTTATTCTGTCGATATTTCAAACCCCAAAGGAGGTCCATCGTCAGGACTAAGATAGAATATGAATGATAGTTCACCCGAATTAGAAGTATAGACTTATAGCTATCATCTTTTGTCTAACTTTCAACATGGATGAACTCACAATCACTTATAATTGGTTGATCTCCACAGTTAATAGGATTTAACTTGTTCCTATAACATGAAATTGTAAAAGTTCAATTAGGTTGTACGTAAATGATTTGTTTTAACATTAGTCAAACATACAATTTCAACTTATTACCATATAAGTTGCATCATTGAGTTTGTTTTTCCCTTGAATCTTGTCCATGCATTGGAAATTGTGTGTCTGAATGAAATGTCACAAATATCCATAATAGTTATGTTGTGACTTATACAAATACCGCAACCACTTTACTAAGAGATTGATAAATATAAGGTTCACTATCATATTCAATGCTTGGGATATTGAAACCATGAGGAATATCTGTAATAACTAGAGAAGAATCACTTTTAGGTATAAGTTTTGTAATGTCTTCACAATAACCTTATATTATTTGATATAGGATAGTCTCGAGCCCATTCCAAATGAAATGAGTAATACTAGGATTAAGTTCAACATTACTAAGATGTTGCTTTCTTAGTATTTTCATCTTAATTTTTCCAATAAAACTGATGAAACTATCTGGTGCTCCAATTGCATCCTTCTTCATATTTAATGAAATAAAAAAATATATGTATAAGTTAAAAAATAAAAATAGTATACACTTGAATAAAAAATAATATATAAATCAACATACCTTTTTAAATAAAAGATAAAAATATTTTAGTGTCGATGTAGAACTTGAATTTGGGTAGTTGCGTACAACCTCATCCCAACTATCTTCATTCAACAATTTAACCATTTGTTCTTTTATTCTCATGTAAACCTTCTGACTAAATAAATAAAGTAAAAAAAGATAATATAATGATATGTATAAAAAATACTACCAACAACAATATGTTATATTTAAAAGAAACGTATAATTTAGAAATAAATAAAAATAATTCAACAAACTTACTTTTGAAATTCCTCACACATTTCGTCCAATGATAATTCCGCTGACTTTACACGAGATAATATTTTTTTGACAATATTTTCATCCTTCACCCCTTTTAATGCTCTCCAAGGTGTGATAGTCATATATTCTAGAAGGAGCTTCATTTCAGGACTTGATTTACTGCTGCTACATATCAATGGTTTAGGATTTTTGACCTTTTGGTTTTTTGTGCCAATGTTCTCCCACATGTCAAAAATATAATTAATCAATTCCCATATCTCTCCAGTTCTAAGTTCCAACTGGAAAATGATATACCTACCTCTGAATATTTCAGAATTTACTTTGTCACCTTTCGAATTGATTTTTTCCTCAATTTGATAACCTATTTCCATACAACATTCCTTCCAAAAGCCTAAACTACCTTTTGTCTTATCCCCACCATAGTTTTCTTCAAATTAATTATGAATAAATCTAACCTTTTGGATGAAATTCATAGACATCCTATACTCATTATCTATATTATGATCCCATGCCAATAACTTTTCTTATGTGTTTGTTAATCTAGAATAAATAATACATTTCGTTGTTTCAAAACGTGGGTTATTGAGATTTTCCTCCATCAATTTCCTTTGAGCTTCTATAAAATGGTTCCCCCCAAGTACATAATATTTATATTGAGAAAATTTTAACTTATCAAATGCTTCTTTGTTGGGAACTTGAATTGGATCAACAAGAAGCACATAATCAACCACATGAGCATATGGATTGTACCTCATCAATGTTTCCAAGTTGTGAACGTTCAAGTGGTGTGGATTTCTAATTTGATATTTAAATTGTCCTTCATTTGGCTCATATATTTGGCTGACATTAAGTTGAAATCTATGACCAACCTCAATTAAGTTTGTCTTCGTCAACTGATGTCGAATGGACTTTTGTTTTGTTTTAATAATTCCATCCTCTAAATCAACTCTTGGTGTAATGATTTCCCTGCTTCCTTTTGCGTTTTCACTAGGATCTTCACTGTTTCCCATGATTTTTCATAATGATCAACTTTTAATTTCTTCCTCCTATCAATTATCATATTTTCTTCTACATAAGAAATCTCCTCATCATTAACTAGAAGGGAGACATTCTTGGGAATTTTTTCATTTGGTCTTTTATGGTTCTTCTCTTTTATAACATTAATTCTAATCTCATCCTCCATATTGGCAACATATTCTTCAGCTTCAACTTCTAATTCCTCATATTTAAAAGTAACATGTCAGGCTTTTCAAGATTTATCCACTATAGGTGTTCTTTGTTGAACCCTTGTATTTAGTCTTGTAGCATCATGAAGTACATTTTTTTGCTTGTTTGTCATATTGTCTTCTGACCCTCAGTAGAAACTACCAATAACATTCATAATATCTTGCTCTATAAAATAAATTCCTCCCAACTTAATTGAAAGACCCTCAGTAAAATTCTGTGAAACAAAATATAATATCTCATTAATAACTAAGTTATAAAAAATATAACAATACAATTACAATAACGAAAAACACATAAATATAAATAAAAATACTTACGATATTTTCTGCAATGTTGTTTATGATTTGTTTACATATCCTTGTAGAAACATTCGCCATGTCATACATCGACAATGCAAACTGATATCTAATATTGTCACATGACATGGGTAGTTTTGTAAGTACATAAACAACTTAAGTATCCGACATCAAATGTATGTCTAGTACTTTTCCCAGCACCTCATAATTTCCACCATCGTAAATCATACCAGCATACAGATATATTTAGAGATCTTCTTCACCTTCTCTATCTTTCACAAACCATGCAAATTGTGTATTCTTCACTTGTGATTTCTTCCAATAAGAAACCAACTTAGTTTCCTTTAAGGAGTGACTTGCTAGATTTTTATTCATTAGCTCAGGCCAGGTTCATTCAACAATATTTTTTGAGGGACCACCTCCAGCTTTAAATGATGTAACTATTATCTTTGGTCCAAAAAGATTCAGATAAACCTTCCTTGATATCATTTTCCAGCAATATCTATATATATATATATTACAAAAAACCAATATCTTAAGTAAAAAACAAAACAAACTAAAATTTAAAAACCAAAAAAACTAGAAACATGCATAATGAGCCCCATAACAAGTGGGTTGTTAGGTCCATCTAGAGGTACCAAAAAAAAAATCCATTCCTTCAATCTATTTTTTTTTTAACATTTGTCCCCCGCCCCCTGGCTTTCTAGGGGACCAATCCTCATAATCGACCCCCTACCTTCCATGGGATCATTGTGCCTTGCATGGGTGCACCCGAATGTGGGCATGGAGGCTCCCATTGTGTCGTGGGTGAGAATGCACCTACCCAAGGCACATGCACAACCTGCACAACTTGGCAGGCAAGGGGCCATTGTGCCATGAGCGGGCATTCCCACTGATAGTACAATGACCCCTTGGAAAGCAAGGGATTGACTCTGAGAATCAACCCTTGGCCTACCAGGGGAGGTGATTTTGAGAATGTCCTTGACCTTCCAAGCGGTTGATTCCGAGAATCTGCCCCTGGCAAGCTAGGGGGCCAATTCTTTGAGTTGGCCCCCTGGCTTGCGAGGAGCTGATTCTTGGAATCGAAATTGTGGAAGGTAGGGGCTAATTCTGAGAATCGACCTCCAACTTTCTAGGGGGCTTCTATGGTGTTAATGGATGCACTCGCCTAGGGCATAATGGCCCCTTGGCAGGTAGCGAGCTGATTCTCATAATCACCCCCTGCCTACCAGGTGGTCATTGTGCCTTAGGCAGGCACGCCTAGATGTGGGTGTGAATGCTTGCACTAGAGCATGCATACAAGTAGGTATGCCCAATGGATTGTAGGTGGGCAAGCCCACTGTGTCACAAGTGGGCACCCATACAACTGGGTGCACTAACCCATGGCACAATGGTCATGCTGGCATGCATGCTTGCTATGCCGTAGGCGGGTGTGCCCTCCCTAGGTATATAAACCCTAAGATAAATATTATTATTCTTAGAATCACCCCTGTTCTTGAATCACCACCTTGCAAGTCACGAGGTTGTTGTGCCACCAGTGGGCACGTTTTCCCAGGGCACAACAACTGCCTTACATGTAGGGGGTTGATTATGAGAATCTTCCCCCTGCTCGTTAGGGGGACGCTATGCCACCAATGGGTGCACTCACTCGATGCATAACGACCCCCTGGGTGCCAAGGGATGTTGTGCACCAAGCAGGCTCGCTCGACCAGGGGTGTGATTGCCTGCATCACAATGGGCATGCCAGGGGTTCTCAATCCTAGAGACAGTCTCTAGGTTACAAGGAGACCAGTGCCTAGGACATCCAGATTTGATGTAATTTTGCTTATCTATAACGAACTTTAGAGCACCATTTGATGTCACTTATAAGTTGAGTTTAGTTATTTCAAGATAACTTTAGAAAGATACAATTCATGAGTTCTTATACATGAGATACACACAGTAATATAATTTGTAAATCAATGGTGGCCAATATCATTCGAGGACTTGCACCTAATTTTCTTTGATATAGATATGATAGCAAAATAAATAAGAGATGAAATCCATCACATAGAGCTTGAGCATTCAATAATTGTACACATATATGAATTTGGAAAGAAATGATAGCAAATAAATACTGGTGGATGTTATGACACATGGAGCACATTTAAAGATATGACTTCCACAATTCGTACTTGCATTGTTCATCAATAGTTTGATTTAAATGAATTTTCATTTAAGAGGAAAGACATCTAGAAACTTCTTAACATGAAATCTGAGATGAACTTGAAACATTTATGAAAACACTAAGGAGAAGAGACATACTGAAATCCCAAAATGACGGAATCACCATAGCTATTTCATTAATTTTCTATGAAACATACATGTAGAAAGAACCAAAACATTTCCTTCACAAAACCATACAAAGTTTCTTTCCAAAATTTTGAAGCTTTCTTTTATCTCTCAAAATTGAATATATAGGCCCTTTAGACAGATCTAGGCTGCTAGCGAGATATTCGTTTCTTGATTTAGTTCATTATGACAAAACATCTCAAAACTCTAGCATGTGTAAATGTACAACTATGCATAACTAGAATGTACTCATGTAACATAACAAAGTTAAAACATTAAGTAAAAATAACATAAAAGTAATTGAAATGCCAAAGTTGGCATGATCTGGAGGATCTTGAAGAGCGGTGAGATGATGTGGTCTGTTGTGGAGTGTGTTGTGCCCTTGGATCAACAACTTGTATGAGTGACAAATTAACAAACTATTCACACCGTTTCCATAACACTGAAGGACAACGTGGAGAAAAACTAAATTTTTTATACATGATCTTCAAATCAATTATACTCGAGTAGTCCAACCTATAGTGAAAGAGACTTCTAACCATCTCTAGCAATTTTAACTCTCTCTTTAAGAAATTCACCACCATTTTACCTTAGAGAGTGGTAGTTTTCTCAATGGGATGAACCTACCCTACTTTTAGCTTCTATCATTTTATGATTATAGGGGCAGCTAAAGTGCGTACATACCCGCAGGTACACCATGTAAAAGGTGCGGACCACATTTCACTCACTTCAAGGAAGAAAAGCGCGCTCACGTGGGGTTTCTTATGTTTGGCCCGTGGTATTTAGCCGGCCGTTCTTAATTCTATGGTTTTGGCCCGTGGTATAGGATCTAATTTAGCCCCAGTTTGGATCCCCTGTATTGGTTATCTATGGTATTGATTCTGAATCTGAAGAGCTTCTTATACCTAATCCCCAATCGATTCTCCCACTGTCATAGTTCCTCTGAGATGTCTTCTTCTTCTTAGTGTTTTCATAAATGTTTCAAGTTCATCT
>Ga0073774_1000093_pt1 | contig 17662 bp, 11 predicted proteins | sample InSIn5gowninarea_FD_77487 | JGI IMG/M metagenome (GOLD analysis project Ga0073774, IMG submission 77487) | Clean room microbial communities from NASA Spacecraft Assembly Facility at Jet Propulsion Laboratory, Pasadena, California, USA -... ... | reverse complement strand
CCCAACATGACATCGAGGTGAAATTTGATGTCTTTTAGTGCATCATTGTCTATTTTTTTATATTTAACTAACAAATTTGTTTCATTGAATATTGTCTAGTTGATGTGTCTTTTTCATGCATTATTAGATAGGCTCATAGTGGCCTTAAAGAGCCAGTGACTACAAATGCAAGCATTTGATCATTGTCGCTCTCTAAGGTACATGTCTCTCCCACTTTGAAACAAAAAGTCATTGTGGGTACATACCAAAATTTTCAAATATTTATATATGTGAGTCTCATGTGTATGATTTTCATGTGTTTTTACCATATGGTTCCACAAACTCTTGAAGAGTCCAATATATTGGCCTCACAATAGGATGTTCAATCGGTTGTTCCATGTTGGTTCACACCACCTATGACAGTCACTGATTCATGTTTGATAAGTTTTTGTTGTATTCATTTGTAATTTTAATCGTTCATATGAACTTGTTTTAGCTTTTACAAATGTTAGATAACTTTTAATTTGTGTTTCATGTGTAAAGTCTAGAGATGAACACCAATACTTGGCTTAGGATTTTGCAAGGTTCATCAAGCTTAGAGAAGAAGAGGAATAAATCTAACATAGGTAGGGAAAGTGGGGGCTCTTAATGAATTTTAATTCATTGTACATTTGTAATTTGGCCATGGAGGGTCTTTTTTGTAACTTATGGGATCCATATGTACAATGATTTTGTACTTTGGGAACAAGTTGCCATTATGTACTATAGGCATGATGTGCCATTTTGTAATACATAGATATTTCATAATATGGTTCTTACTACAAGATTTATCTTGATTCATCTCTCTACTATTAGGGTTTTGTTATGAATTTTGTATTTTTCCATGGATGTATAAGTTTGAAGCAGACCTAGTGGCAAAATGGGTCTACACTTCTCTGGATCTCATGTACACCCATAAAGGTTTGTTCTACACATTTTATGCTTCACTTAGTTATAAAAAAAAATATTTAAGGCTCCCTTTTTAGTTTTTTGTTGTTTATTATAGTTGATTGGATACAAATTCTTTTGGTTGATTATCATTATGTGTTCCTTTTCTTAATCACACGATCAAGTGGTTGTTTCCTATCAAAAAAATTGTTTGTTTTGGGAAAACCCAATGATAAGATGAATTTCTCCGTGTAAGGCCAAATAAAATACTATGATCATATAAGATTAGTGGAGCTTTGGATATTATGTGGGAGGCCAAATAAAATGCAATGGCCATATAATCTATCTAGCTAACTCCAACCATTATTTTGTTGCTAGACTATAGCATTGTTTATGGCTCTAACCTCTTAGATTATGGATCTGACCAACTCATTGATTCACCTCCATGGCTACTACTTGATTTGTTTTTCATCAATGCTTCAATGGGTCGTCGGTATGAGTGAGTGCCCATCTATCCCTTTTTTATTTACCCCTTTCATTGAGCTATCAATTCAACATCGATAGAAGCCTATAATCCTTGTTTGTCACCTTCATACATATTAGAAGAATGTCATTTCTTTATCATGGTGAGTGCTCTAGAGCGGTTTACCAAATCAAACTTGAAACCAATCTAATCGGCCATAAAATAATGCTTAGTAATCGGCATATTAAATGGATTCTTAATTTCTAAATGCTATCAAAGTTTATATATTTTCCATTTTGTTTTCCCTTCTTCTAAACAAAAATAATGCTTAAGCCTTAAACATTGACACCATGATAGCTACCAACTAAATGTTGGCAAAGGAAACCACTGAAACCTCTACCAAAGATTGATCTTTGTGAAACCCGCATCCCATACTTCATGAATAATGATACCCATGTCAAGTTTATGAAATACATATCCTAAGTATAGCTCATAATTGAAATATTAAATGAATAATATTTCATACTGAGACATTATAGAATCTTCATTCATCTTTAGTAAACAATTGACTGAAATATTCTTCTATATGAAGAAAGTATATTCTTAATATTGCCCAGCAACAAGATGTAGCATATGACGTGGAGTAAATTTAGATGGTTTACAATTATGTAGAGGTGACTAAGTGACCAACTATACTCAAATTCTATTTCCTTTTCACCTCTCTACTAAAGAACAAGCTATAGACCTTAATTTATGTCATTCTTCTATGTTGGTTTCTTTTATGGTGGTCATGGTTTGTTGAGAATGGTGTAAGATTCACTTTTCAAAGCTGCCAACCCTATAATATTTTATTATTTATTATAATTAGGGTTGGTATTCTCACTACCAGTCATGCATTGAGATGACTAGGAACTTATGATTGGTACCTCTCCCAAAAGTAGTCATAATCGCGTTCATTATCACTCCTTTCTAACTTAAATACTAGATTCATCTCCCTTCTCACTGATTGAGCCAGCCAACCAGAAATAGGATGGGACTAAGATCATTTCATTTCAACTTTCCATGGTTGAGTCCAGGGACATCCATCTATGCAAGAAGTTAGTCTTAAGTTCTTACTCTTCCCTTTTTCTTGTTCTTAGTTTCATTCACCACTTCATGGAATGGGGATAGGTTTCCCACAAGGTATGAATGGAAACACATATCGATGAACACAATGGACCCTTCTTGTTGAGTAGTGTTTAGACTATAGGTATGCTACTACTTTAATTAGTTTTTTCATCATCTTCAAGAGTCTCCAAGGTCTACCACAATATTAGTGTCATCCCTTCGTGAGAGAACATAAGTTGCATCACCGCAAAATTTCACATAGAACACCTTTGCATTTGTTTTGTTTGGTATATTTGTCTTGTGAAAAGAGAGGATTGAAATTGTGACCCCATGAAGCAATTACTTTTGTAAATCCTAAGCCTAACCCATGAATTCCAAAGAAGATGGTGGTCACATTACATGAGACTTTTACCGATATGATCCATAAACTATAGAAGGTATCCCACAAAGCATCCCATGACAATGGATCTTAGAATAGATTTATTACTTTTAACAATATTAGTCAATGCACTTTTACTATCTCATTGCAAAAAAAAAAGCAAATAACCATTAAAATGTACATTCAACCTAACCAAATTGACACAGATTTACCATGGTGAGACCCAATTCAAGAAAACTCCAACAAAGGAATGGCTTCAACTATGCTTTATTAAATCTTCTAATGAAAGGGAAATATAGATTATAATATCTCTAATGAGTAGATAACACTATGCTACAATTTTTCCTTTATTTTTCTAACAAGGAGGTCCTAATCCATAATTCACATTTATGAAGAAATATTTGTTATCCATTACATCCTTGCCTCTTTTTATTTCTTGAATGGGATAGACTCAAGATTCATTTTCACTAGTTGGGTAAATTTAATCAATTTTATTTTTGAATAGGTATTCCTCCATAGAAAGAGTAAAGGAATTATAAAGCTTATAACTCCTACCCTAGATCCTTCTATAACTAGGTTAGTCTCATGATGGATTTAGAATATCTCAGCCAAGTTCACCAAGTAGGTGCCTACCTCTCCCCAACAGACCATAGAATGCTCAAACATAGAATTCTACGAGTGTAGGTAAACCATAAGTTACAAGGGCTACCATGATCATCGACTGTAAAGGAGGCACATTATGCCTAGAGAAATCAAGGTATTTGGCTAGTCGTTGGGCCAAAGCTCCAGTTTCCTAGAGTTGGATAATACTTCGTCAAATAGGGGGTATTGGAAGGCATTTTTTTGTTCTCCTTCTTCTTATTTTCATGATTCACCCAAGCCGCCTCTTCCAATATTGACTCTTCCAAACAAAAGAGTTTATGTGTCAACAGGTTTTGTTATTCTGCAGCTTTAGTTTTCTTTGGGTTATCATTCATATTCCATATCTCAGAAACCCTCTTCGTTGGGTTGTAGAATGGGCAGATCTAAGAAACTACAATCTATGGTGAGTGCCAAAAATTTTAATTAGAAGGGATTGTGCTAGCATGTGTGTTAAAGAATGGGAAAAACTCAAAAAAAAAATTAAGGATATCTAAGTCTCATAACCTTACAAGGAAATGAAACAGTAGGGCTCCACCAAAAAATATGAGTGGCTCAATCAAATAAAAGTAAAACAATCAAAATGTAGCATGCCCATGCTCTAATAGCTATTCTTGACTAACTGCCAGACATCATACCCAAGTTCCTGTAAGTAGAGTTTCATTCTCATACTCCAAATGATGTAACCCTCTTCACCAAATAAGGGTGCCACAAGCTGAAATTCCATGTCTTCGCACGAATCTGACTTCCAACTATTAAGTTGTATCTAAAGGAACCTGGGTCTGATTCCAATTGTTGGGCCTTCCAGGAGTACTGAGAGGGGGGGGCTGAATCAGTACTAGACAATTTGATCTCAATTTACTTTAATCCACTATTGCACATATAACATCAACAAGCAACAAAGAAGATCATGCACAATACACAGTAATTTTACGTGGAAACCCAATTGGGAAAAACCAAGGAATGCTTTTCTTATATTATATAAAGATTACATTCAGTTTTACTAGCACCAACTGGATGGGAGATGCAACTCCCTACATTTTCTAGCACCCACTAGAAGGAGGCTACAACCCCCTGGATTTACCAACACCCACTCGATGGAAGCACCAACTCCTTGACTTTCTAGCACCCACTAGAAGGAGACTACAACCCCCTAGCTTTACCAACACCTACTGGATGGAATCACCCACTCCCTTATTTATAGGAAGCCACCTACAGGAATCTCCAACTCCCTGCCTTGCACCACCCTGCCTCCCTAGAATTCATATATAGATTAACTTGCAACCAACCTCATCTCTTCTCTTTGACTGTCACAATGTGTCTACACATCATCTCTTTTATGTCGCTTATAGTATGTACTTGTTCATCATCTTAGCTCTGCCACTTATAGCATGTACCTATTCATTGTATCAGCTCTGCCACTCTCACTATGTATATGATCCCGTTACTTCCCCGCATTCAAAATCATACCTCACGACACAGTCTAATCGCTTGCCCTGTCATAGTGCTACTATCCTTGTGTCACGTAGTATCTGTGGCATCATAATCTCATAATCTAAATCATACCTTGATCTACAGCTGTCGTGCTTCACTTTTTCTACCACTGATTTGAATCATGTCATTGATTGGGATCACTCTCCTCCTCAGGTCATACCTAACTCCGCTTCTTATTCGTTGCGACACATTTGGGAGGAATCTGAGCAATTACCTATCCAAAGGCCAAATGCTGAAGACCAAATGCCAAGATCTAGACACCAAACGCTGAAGTCTGACGGCTGAAGTTGTAAGTTGGAAGCTGAATTCCGAAGTCTTAGGGCTGATACTTCAAGGTTATCAGCCAAGTACTTCACACCTATGCATTTTTCTCACTCCTATCCGATCTGGATCAACAAATCACACAATTATCCTCTTGGAATAATATTTGATCACTTTCCCTCACCGAATCCATTCACCACTATATGATCAGGATGTCAAACAAAATTAATTGATCTCGGTATCTGAGGGAACCAAACACTTTCAGGGTTCGGGTCTCACGCTCATTCATTACAATTTTATCCAAAATCTCGTGGCAGTCTCTCTGAGGTCTGAATCAGCTCTTTTAGAGCTTGGGTCTTGGGGCTAACTAATTGTATTTTATCCAAACTCTTGTAGAAGTCTCTCTGAGGTCCAAAATAGCTACAACCAATCACTGCATCACTTGTGCTCAAAATATGTACTTCAATCTTCCTCTTCGATCACCCCAAAAAATCATTGATAATCAAACATATTCATTCAATCCACACAGCTTATGCTTGGTTTTCGATCACCCACAATCACAACTAATCAAATACATTACCCAAAGACATATCCACATTCTCTGTTAAACAATCGAGCCTACACCAAAAATCTCCCCTCTTAACCAAACCCGCAATAAAAGATCTTCGCACCTAACTGACCCAAATACTCACTGACATTGAATGCACCAAATGAACTGTCTCATCACATATTTATATGCTATCAAGCTATCTGTTGGCTCACTTTATGGCTGACCTATACTGTTATACAACAAATCATATTTTTGTGGTTTTTCACTTTCATTTGGTCAAGGCTTACTTGCACTCCTTCAACTTGCGGCTTGCAATCTTTCATCACGGGGCTTGCAATCTTTCATCACCTTGTGCAATTGTTGGTCAACATGGCAAGTATGCTTGCATGCTTCACACTTTGACACACACCTTGCACAACCTACATGCATGCTTCTCTCCTATTGGCCCTCGGGATGGGTTGAATAGGTTTTTATACACCATGCACAACATAGGTGTTGAGTGATAGAGAGTTGACACAATGCGGTGAGAAGTTTTGGGTTATTGTGTGGCACAAGAATACTTAAGTTATTGCATTGCAAAGAAGAAAAGGTGTTAAAACATTCAACCAACAAATTAAAGGAATTTGTCGGGTTAAAGGAGACAAGTAACGATCTATCCATGTATTGAGCTAGTATTGGTCCACGTGCCCAAAAGCTCATAATTGTATATAATGCCACTTATTTAACTTAGAAGTGAGTATTTCCAGTATAGAGTTCTTTTTTCAGTCCTATGAATTCTGAGTTTTGTCATTTTATAATTTTGCTTGTAGTTGTTTTCTAGGTTGTGGAGAGTGAATGTAATTACTATTAAGCAAAGGATTTAGTCAATGGTGCATGTCTGTGTAGAAGTGTAATAGAGTTGAGGAAATGAATATAAGAGGACTATTCTGTGCCATTTCTATGTCTTTGATTATATCTTAGTTCTATGTTCTTTTGTTGAATGAATTTCATATTTTGAGTTGTAATTAGATAAAGAATGGAGTTATGTTCGCTTCTTATCATGTTATCGTTGAATCTTAAGTGAATCATGGAAGTTATGAATGTCTACAATAGTAAATTAGGATAAACCCACATGTTTTCACCTTAGACCTTCTTAGGTCCCTGTAATTCCTTAAGTAACCTTTGGTGAGACCTCAAATGTTCCATCACTATTGAAAATTTTGAGTAGCTTAGGGGTTTTGTTGGCAATATTTCAAATCCTTGGTCAAAATCCTATCAACAAATGGTTCCATTTCCAGGACATTGCATAATTGTAGGTGAGATATGTGGAAATCGTCTAAGAATTATATGTTATACAAGAAACGTGAAGAATTGGGGGTAAGGCATGTAGAAACTGTTTAAGAACGATATCTTAGACTGACTGGACATGTAGAAAGATGCATTTGTTGTAGAAGAGATAAATAATTTACAAAACAGCCAAGAAGCATGGAAGGTAGGTACTTATTCTATGATTTCCACGAAGTATATTTTACCAATTTTCCTATTTTACTATTTGGGTGGTTGGAAAAACAAATGGATATTAGGATCGTAGGGATTCCTCAAGAACCTATTATTTGGACTAAAGAAAGAATAAAATAGTTAAAGAATGTAAGTAATCACAAGTCTAGAGTTGAAGACTTGTGGTATACTAGTATTGTTGAAGGATATATAGTATAATTTGTAGTAGAATATTTTCTATCATTCAATGAGGTTGAGAGGAAATTATTTTAGGGGTTGCATGGGAGATATACCAATTTAGTGCCTCTATGAATAAAAATGTTGTTGTGTGAAAAAAGAGTTATCTCCATGGAGAATGAGGATATGGGTGTCTAAACCACTGCGTGTCATGGGAGAATAGGCCTACTCAGGTATTCTCGATTCTTAAGTAGGAAGGGCTTACGCAGGGAGATGAGAATAAAAAGAAAATTGAGAAATAATTCAAATAAGTGATCAGAAAAGTTAAAGATCTTGTAGAAATTAATACTATCGATGACATAGATAGTTCTAAAGGTGTATCAGGAGTAAGGAGGAACCAAAGGATGCCAAAGAGAGGTAGGAGTGTGAAGGGGCCTACATCGAGAACTGCCATGATGTGCATGTTGGATCACAGGAGGAGTGAAACAGTGATGGAGAAGACTGTGATAGAATGGCAGAGAGGAAGCAAAATAGGAAAATTGTCTACCACACATCCCATTTAGATTAGGAGGAAGTGGAAAAGATGTGCATAGATCTTAGAAGGAAAGGGTTTAAGATTATAAATAGGATGGAATTATTGAGAAATAGAGGAGTCATAGAGAGAGGAGTTAGAAAGTGAAGAAAATGAGAGAGAGAGAGAGAGAGAGAGGAAGAAGTTATCATAGGAGAAAGCGAGAGATAGAGAAGAGAGGAAGAAGAAATGTAGAGGAGAGGAGAACCTAAAGCAACAAGTCAAGGAAGACCAAAATAAGGATTAAAAGGAGAAGATAAATATGTGTTCAAGATGATGAACATAGTAAGAGAGGATTCTACATTGAAATTGCTTGTGTTCCATGGGAATGGGAAGGAGGACCTAGAACAACATTGGTTTGTATGTGAGGTGCTTTGGTCAAGAAGATTGTTGATGATTGTGCAAATATTTCCTTATTGGAGACAACTTTTAGAGATCATGCATTGGTGTGGTATATGAAATTTAAGGCTACTGCACTTCCAACAATAGCGAGGACACTGACAGAAATTTAGTAATCATTGTTTAAAGAATTTTAGAATTCAAAGTTGGAATCTTAGTGTATTACTGAGATTAAGGAGATAAAATAGAAGTAAGGAGAATCAGTATGAGATTTTGACCAAAGGTTTAAGGTGTTGATGGACTAGATTACTTTTCAATTCTAGATGCACAACATAGAGAATGGTTCATTGTTGGCTTGCTACCACACATAAGAATTTGTTTAACACAACATAAAGTAACATCTTAGTCGTAATCTTTAGATATTGCAATGAGATTGGAAACCACTACACCGAGGGTAGAGAGTAGTACAAGAGTCTCAAATCTAGTCATAGTTGGCTACAATGACATTGCAATTACAAAAGTTAACATGGAGTCAAGAGAAAAGGCCTAAATTTTTGTGTACCACATGTAGGGTGAAAGGGAACCACAAAAATGAATGTCCAATAATGACAGGATACGCCATGATGGGAGCACCAAATCCAATACCTCAAAATCACATAGAGTGGTGTGATATTTTCCAAGATGGGGACATGCAACAAAAAACTGTACAAATTTGAACAAGTACCAAAAGACTACACACTCCATTATGCAAATTTTTCAAGTCAGTGGGGCATGACATTAAGAATTGTCACGCTCTAGAGTTGATGAGGGAGATATCAGAAGATACGAATAGATTTCAGGAAACATAAATAGGATAGAATTTTGCACCAGATTACCTTGCTTAGAGGCTATATAACCCAGCACCTTGGGCTAGAGGACAATCAAGAAGACGAGGATTTGGAAGAGGAGGAGGTAGAGGTCAAATTTTTTATTACAATTGTGGCCAACCAGGTCATTTTTCTTGAGATTGTATAGATACACATAGAAATTGTACATATTTTCATGCCTTTGATGATGTGATAGATGTCTGTAAGCAATTGTTGTCTAAGTGGCAGGAGAAAAGAAGGGGCAATTTTCATATGGTTATGGATGAAGAAGGAGGATATGAAACCACTTGAAAATGCATAGTAACTAGAGGAGGTACACAAATAGGAGGATATTCATCCACATCGAATGTGAGTCAGCAACCATGGGTTTGAAAGGAAATGGAGTCACTGCATAAGTTTAATCTAGCCAAGGAAAATGAGACATATCAATAAATAAGAAAATAAGTTACAATAGAGGAATGAGATGCAAATTTTCCGCGACACCCACAAAAGTGTGTACCTACACATGAACCATCAAAGGATAAGGATACACTTGTGAAGGAGGATCCTTTCAATTATTTTTCTAAAGTTGTTTGGGATTGATGAATAATGAAGTTGTATTTCATAAAATATCGGAAGATATCGAAACGATCAGATAACAAAAAGGTTCCTCACAAGCTTCTTCTCCATATTCCCATAATTCCACGTTTGTAGAGACTATTAAGGTGCGGAAGTATATCACAGTTATGGATTACCATGCACGTAAGACAAGTGCAGATGGTTTTCTTCAGATGCTTGCAAATGGTTATGCATTTAGGAACATTGAGGAAAAATGGCCAATTTTTAAATAAGAACCTCGTAATATTAGGCTTTCATTAGTACCTGACAGTCTCAATCCATTTGGAGAGATTAGGTCTATTTGCTCGATGTGGCCATTTTTGTTATCAACAATAACATTCCTCCTTGGATTTGAATAAAGAGGGAGCACATAATGTTGTTAATGATTGTTCCAGGTATCTGTTTACAATAATTTTTTAAACGTAACATTTTGATTCATCCTGTTTGTTTCATAATATGTTGTATAATTTATTTATTTACTTATATCTATAATATCTAGTAGTAATTATGTGTATTTTCAAACAATTAGGTACGTTCCAAGTGAAAGGTATGAATGTATATATCGAGCCTCTCATGGGAAAGCTAGTAAATTTATGGAATGGTATCACTATGTATGACATCTCTAGACCAATGGGTCAAAAGGAATTTCAGTTACATGGAATAATTGTATGGACAATTCATGATGCCGCAGGGATAACATATTTTATGGTATGTAATGTTCCATGGCACTTTAATATATCATTTTATGAAGATGTCATGCATGTTTTTTGAATGATCCCTTCAGACACACACACACACACACATATATAAGTGACAAATCCATCTCTTACAGGTCTTCAAACACATGGTAAATTTTCATGTGTACTTTTTGGTCCTAATATTAAATATCATCATTCAAGAAGTTTAGGAAAGGAGGTGCTTGCTGAGTATAGGCACTATGGTTCTCTAAGAACCATAGGTTTCGAAATATTGAAAAACATCATTTCAATGGGAAAGAATATATTGGATTAAAACCATGAAGAATGACACCTCACTATGGAATTTGGAATATAATAGAAATAATAAAGGTACCCAAATCATATATGTACCATATATATAATGTTTTGAATTTGTTTTTTAATTGCATTTTCTTTACCATATTTGACAATTATTTTCTAATTTCTTTAATTATACATGCTTCATGATGGTCGTCAAGGAAATAATGGGCTCCATGAGGAATGAAAATGTTATCCCCAACAATTTAGTGGGTTCCCTACTATGAGCACCTAGAAATAGCTCATTTTTTTTATATAATGCATATCTAGAAGAATGTAACAAAAATGTTATGGCAATCCTTAGATGGTAGGAGTGATAAAGAAAAAATTGTCAAAATTTGTAATGACATTTAGGAAGTGAATCATGCAATCGAAAGTATGATTCGTTCAAATAGTGATGGAGACTAAAATAGCCTTCCATGGTTATTAATAGATCAACAAAGCAATGATATAAAAGAGATCATTCAAAAAATTGAATTTCCCAAAGGATTTTCTTCAAACATAAATAATATATTAACAAAGAAAGGTGATTTTGGTGGGGTAAAAATTCATGATTGGCATACCTTCATTAATGTAATTATTTTGGTGTATATATTTCTATATTGGTATACATCTATTTAGTATTTTTGGTCTACTTTGGAAACAAATAATGATTTATTTTTATTGTTACAATATGTTCTACCTCTATCTCTCCTAGACGACTTTGACAACAATGTCAAACAAGTTATATATGATCTTGGAAAAAACATGAGGTAAGTAGCGATTTATATGAAAAATGTTTGTTCAATTTGTTTTCAAACTTAATGACATGTGTTTTAATTGTAATGTATGTATTAACTTTTTGTTGAAACCTGTGATTTGCTTGTATTATTTGTAGATGGTTCTCATCTAAATAAATCCATAAAGAAGATATAAAGTATTGGAGGAGAGAAATTCCTCAGCTAATGTGTGAAACAAAAAAGTATCTACCTCCGATATTTTTTAATGCTTAAAAACACTACCTCATACACCATGTTGAGGAGATTGAAATGTGTGGACCTATACACACAAGGTCAATGTGGATGGTGGAGAGGCATTTGAAATCATTAAAGGATTTGGTTAGTCAAAGAGCATGTTTTGAGGGTTCTATGGTATATCAATCCATGGTGTATATTATTCAGTATCTTCCTAAATTAGTAGAAAATATGTAGGTGGATCACATTTGGGATGTGAACTCCATAAAGAAATTTGAACGGGACTACCTGTTGGGGAAATGTAGAATGAGCAAAGTAAAAGGTAATTATATGGCAAAGATTATAATACATTTTAGATTTCATTTTTATGTATATTATACTTATTTAATATGTATTATTCCATCAATTATTAAGCTAAGTACATGGTAACTATTTATTGGTCGTGAATTATTATTTTTTCATACAGTTGATTGAGAGTGGGATGCACTCCATTTATACATTGGCAACAATCTTGATTGGATGAAGGCATGTATTGAAAGATGTATACAACATTATGGTAGGTTATGACAAGAATGGGTGGCTACATTGGTTAAAGGAGCTCATCATAATCAAGATACCAATCTTACACATAGGGAAATTAATTTAGCATATGGTTTAAAAGATAAATATCCAAACTTTTTACCCATATTATTCAATTATATATCATTATATTGATGTGTATGTTTCTTTATTTTTTTAATTTCTTTTTGAAACTTTCCAAGTTATATAAACATGTTTATTAATTAATAATGCAATATCTTTTACATGTTTGGCATATTGCAGTTGAAACACCACAAGGCTATGTGGTACAATGGCTATAAATTTTGCATTAAAAATTTGTATGAAAAGAGGAAAAATTTTGATCATGAGATCACTGCAGTATTACAGGTCACTAATGTTTCCTCTAGAAGTGACAGAAATCTAGAAGTCTTTGAAAATAGATACTATGGGTATTTGGATGATATACTTGAATGTGACTTTAAATCCTTCAAATTAGTTCCATTTAACATCAAATGGTATAGGCTACGAATGAATGAACGTGATCTCTAGAGAAATGTTATTGATCATGCTAATGGATTTACCATGGTTAATACAAGGATTCTTAAGCCAGTAATAGAGGCCTATGTTCTTCCAAGCCAATGCGAACAAGTCTTTTACTCATAGGTTCTAGGTAAAGTGAGTTGGTCATGTGTTGTTAGATATGATCTGAGAGGAAGGCTTGTAAACTCTGATGTGCTGGATGAAGATGATATTGAATAAAAATACCATGATGTAGGGGAGAAGGTGTATGTTCCAGATAAAGAAGTCAAAGAATATGAACTAGACATACTAGGAGACAATGTCTAGCTCGTTGATGATATTGATTGATGATATTACTAAAAATTTCATTGATGATGATGATGGTATGGTCACCAATCCTTTCAACATAGATTCTAAATTGGTTGATACATATCTAGAGTTGGATGAATAAAAATATCAATGATATTAAACTGTAAGATGTATGTGATTACATCGTTTTTATGATTTATTGATAGAAGTATTTACTTATATGGGTTAATTATGTTTTTTAAGGTTTTGCTAAAATCTCTAGATCATCGGTGTCATCTATCATTGTCATCATCATATTTATCATCATAATTGGCATCATCTTTATCGTCATTGACATCGTCAGCATTGTCATCGTTATCATCATCATCATCGACATCGTCATCATTATCTTCATCATCAACATCATCATCATTGTCATTGTTATTATCATCATCTTTGTCATTAATGTCATCGCCAACATCATCATCATTGATAGAATCAACATCATAATTTACAACATCATCATCACCATATTCATTATCATTGTTATCATCAACGTTACATCATCATCATCATCATTGTCATCATCATCTTTGTAATCAATGTCATCGTTGACATCATCATCTTCTTTACCATCATCAAAATCATTAATTTCATCAACATCATCATCATCATCATCATCATCATCTTCATCATTGTCATCTTATCCATCATGATTAACCTCATGATCATCATCTTTTCTTTTTCATCAATGCCATCGTCAACATCAAGTACATCGTAATTACCACCATGACCACTATCATCATCATCATCACCATCCTTATCATCATCGTCATCATTTTCATTATCATCAACATCATTGTCATCTTATTTTTCATTAACATGATCGTCAACATCAACATCATAATTGTCATAATTATCCCCATCATCATCATCATTGTCATCATCGTTGTCATCATTATTATCACCATATTTGTCATCATCATTGTCATCTTCATCATCATCATATTCGCCATTGTCATCTTAGTCATCATGATCAACCTCATCATCATCATCATCATCATCATCATTGTCATCTTTATCATCGCCATCTTAGTCATCATGATCAGCCTCATCAACATCGTCATTGTCATTTTCTTTGTCATCAATGCCATTGTCAACATCAACATAGTCATTGTCATAATTTTCATCATCAGCATCGTCATTGTCATCATCATCATCTTTATCATCTTCTCTATCATCAATGTCATCATCAATATCAAGTACATCGTCGTCATTACCACCACCACCACCATCTTTATCATCATCATTGTCGTTGTTGTCATCATCATCAACATCATTGTCATCTTATTTGTCATCAACATCATCATCATCATAATTGTTATCATCATCATTGTCATCATCATCGCCATTGTTGTCATCAACTTTATCACCATCATTGTCATCTTCATCATCATCATCTTCATCATCATCAACTTAGTCATCATATCAACCTCATCATCATTGCCATCATCATCATCATCATTGTCATATTCTTTGTTGTCAACATCATCGTCAACATCAATGTAATCATCGTCATCGTCGTCATCTTTATCATCTTCTTTGTCATCATTGTCAACATCAAGTACATTGTTATCATTATCACCACCACCACTATCATCATCAACAACAACTTTATCATCATCGTCATTTTTGTCATTATTGGCATTGTCGTCATCATCGTCATCTTCATCATCATCAACTTAGTTGTTGATCCGGATCTTGGATGCTAGGATTAATCATGTAGAGAACTGCAATCAGAGGTGAAGATCAATATCTTAAAAATACTTAACCAAGACAAATCACCATGAAAACCCAAATAATAAAATACCAATAAGAGATGCGAGAAAAATATCCTGCTTTATTGAGAAGGCCAAAAGGCCTTTATATAGAGATTACATAAGGGATCATATTTGACATGGTCAAAACTACCTATGCATCTAAACCATGGGCTTATAGAATTGCCAAAAACCATGGATGGGAGAGAGTGGTTTCTCCATTTAATGTTTTTAAAACCATGGAAGGGAGAGGGTGGTTTCTTCATTTAATGTTTTTATGACTTATGCATCTAAATTCGGATCATTCCTCCCCCCTTAGAAAATGATGGTCCCCATCATTTCACCCATGCTAAAAAAAACCCATGATTACAATGTGTCAATTGCCAAAGAAGAGAAGGGTTTTGTGTGGTTGACCCATAACCGTGTTAGCAATGACAACTTGTTTTTGATATAGGGTGTTGTACATGGGGAAAAATAAAAGTACAATATGATTTAATAAAATTCCCAAATTACAAAATTGTGGGCAATTGATATCTTTCCACAAATCCATTCATAACTTCTGTTGTAGGTGATGAAATTGAATTCCGTCAAAGACCCGTTTGAAATATTGAAGAGAAATTTCCATCCATATGACATACTTGCTCTGTGGTGGTCCAGAGAGTGAGAAAATGTTTGTTGAATCTCAAGAGACGCGTGCACATTGTTTTACAAACATAGGTTGCTTTAATTGATCATATCTCCCAAACTATAGAACGAAATGAAATTATGCGAAATACCCATTTGAGATAACAGAAATACCTTTCAAATGATTTATAGTAGCCCCTCTAAAACTTCATATAGAGTATGTGGAAGTTGTGCAAAGTTTGTTGTATGCACGGCCGAAATATGGAGAAACATGTGCAACTTCAAATGATCATATCTAACAAACCAGGAAACGAAATGAAATTTCGTGAAATACTCATTTGAGATAACAGAAAAACCTTTAAAATAAGATATATTATAGCCTCCAAAACATCCTGTAGAGTTTGAAATATCTATTTAAAGTTTTCTAAATGTAGAGGGCCACAAATGATACCAAGGGTTTGTAGAGCAACATGGGTTGTTGTAGAGGTTGTGGAACCTTCGTGAGCAACATTGACGCCCTGCAAAATTTCTACAATGTTGCGGACCAATAGATGTAGTGGATCCATGTATGGATGTAGTGGATCCAAATCCATGTATGGATGTAGCAGATCCAGATCCATGTATGGATGTAGCAAATCTATGTATGGTTCTCCTTGTAATGGTGAACGAAAATCCAAGGGTAGAGAAGCCCTGTAGTGCCTGTAGACCAACTGTGATGATTACAGTGTATGGCTCAGTAGATGGATTATGATAGTACCAAAAGGAGGTCGGTGATTGTTGCAACTCTTTGAGTCCGTAGTATGTTGCAAACCCTTGTTCCCATGGAGAGTGAACCTGCTTTGATACCACTAATCAGGATCTTGGATGCTAGGATTAATCATGTAGAGAACTACAATCGAAGGTGAGGCTCAAAGAGCCTCACCTCTAAGATCAATATCTTAAAAATACTTAACCAAGACAAATCACCATGAAAACCCAAATAATAAAATACCAATAAGAGATGCCAGAAAAATAGCTTGCTTTATTGAGAAGGCCAAAAGGCCTTTATATAGAGATTACATAAGGGACCATATTTGACATGGTCAAAACTACCTATGTATCTAAACCATGGGCTTATAGAATTGCCAAAAACCATGGATGGGAGAGAGTGGCTTCTCCATTTAATGTTTTTAAAACCATGGATGGGAGAGGGTGGTTTCTTCATTTAATGCTTTTGACTTATGCATCTGAATTCAGATCATTCATCATGATAAACCTCATCATCATTGTCATCATCATAATCATTGTCATATTCTTTGTCATCAATTTTATTGTAAACATCAACATCGTCATCATCATAACTATCATCATCATCATCATTTTTGTCATTGTCTTTATCATCATCACTGTCATGTTCATCATCATGATGTTTGTCATCATCATCTTAGTCATCATGATGAACCTCATCATCATCATTATTGTTATGGCTTTTGTCATCAACATCATTGTCAACATCAACGTCATCACGTCATATTTGTCACATCATCATCATCGTCGTCGTCAACAATGTCATCATCATTGTTTTTGTCATCTTTACCATCATCATTGTCATCTTCATCATCATCATCATCATCATTGTCATCTTCTTTTTCATCGATGCCATCATCAACATCAATATCGTCATCGTCATAATTGTCATCATCATCATCCTTGTCATCTTAATCATCTTATTTATCATCAATGTCATTGTCAACAACAAGTACATCACTGTCATTACCACCACCACCACCACCACCATATTTATCATCATCGTTGTCTTCATCAACATCATTGTCATCAATGCTATAATCAACATCATCATTGTCATAACTATCATCCTTAGCATTGTCTCTATCATCATCATTGCCATCTTTATCATCCTCACGTTCATCATCATCAACTTAGTCATCATGATCAATCTCATCATCATCATCATCATTGTCATCTTCATTGTCATCAATGTCATCGTCAACAACAACATCATCATCATCATCGTCTTAGTCATCAGGATTAGCCTCATGATCAACATGATCAGCATTGTAAT
>Ga0073774_1000091_pt1 | contig 17819 bp, 14 predicted proteins | sample InSIn5gowninarea_FD_77487 | JGI IMG/M metagenome (GOLD analysis project Ga0073774, IMG submission 77487) | Clean room microbial communities from NASA Spacecraft Assembly Facility at Jet Propulsion Laboratory, Pasadena, California, USA -... ... | reverse complement strand
TGTTTTAGGTGCAGGGTGGTCCTGTTGAGAAAAGTGGCGGCACAAAGTGGCAGATCTGTGCCGGGATATGGTAATTTTACACCACTTGGTGGAGATTCGTGTTCATTCAACGATGAGAGCTATTTGGGCCAGGCAACCGACAACGTGACGAGAGGTAGATTATGTTGTAGAGTTTACAGATGCTTTGAAGGATTAATAAGGAGTTTCTCGAAATCTGAATTTGCCACTCACCCATATCTGGCATGTGCTGACTGTAGATGACGCCCCGAACTTCGCATCTTACTTGAAGTCCTCATTTCACCTATCTTACATCCAATTCTACACATCAACTACCACATACCTACGAAACAACACAGAATCACAATGTCCCGCCGTGTTATCTCCTCCGTCTCCATGCAGGCTAGCCGTGTGCTTGCTGGTGCCGCTCGCCCTACATTTGCAACCACAAGCCGAATCGTCCGACCAGCAGTAGTATCACAAACAATTGCGAAGAGAAGCTATCATGAAAAGGGTACGTCAACTACAACCAAGAACACTCGGTGGGGGACGATGCGGCCTCCAACATAGCCGTGATTACTGCTTCCATAAAACAAGAATGCTGATATCTATTCCAAGTCCTCGACCACTACAACAACCCTCGCAATGTCGGATCAATGAACAAGAATGATGAGAATGTTGGAACTGGTCTCGTTGGTGCTCCTGCATGTGGCGATGTCATGAAGCTTCAGATCCGTGTCGACCCCAATGACAACACCATCAGTGATGTAAAATTCAAGACTTTTGGTTGTGGTTCAGCGATTGCCAGCAGCAGCTATCTCACACAGCTTGTCCGTGGTATGACTCTGGAGCAAGCATCAAGAATCAAGAACACCGAGATTGCAAAGGAGCTCTGCTTGCCTCCTGTCAAGCGTAAGATAGACACATTTTCAATGAGGAAATAGACAAAAGCTAAGACGTTATAGTACACTGCTCCATGCTTGCTGAGGATGCCATCAAGTCTGCTATCTCCAACTACTACACCAAGAACCGTATGTTGTCCTCTAATCTGTCACAAGATCTGACCACTAATACGTTCATAGCCAACTCACGAAAGACTGATCTTGGTGGAGCTAGTGTTGGAAAGATTGAGGTTGAATTCCAGCCCGCTGCTGCAACAGCCTAGAATTCTTAGGCTTGTATGACATCGATTTTGGTTTATTGGCGTTGAAATGGATGGACGGAGCAAACGCTGAAACGATACCTGCCCGGACGAGGGTATCTACGAAGGAGTGGTGACATGAATATTGTCACCTATGAGCTACTCCTGGTCACTCTTTCACATTCAATGTGTGTATTATAGCATATGAACAGACACTCGGCCTTAAGACCACTACGCACCTTGCCCTGCTTTGCCACTTCAGGTTCTTCATTCCAGAATTCCACGTGACACATGGCTCCACTATAAAGTTGAAAAAGTCCTAGAACAGTGCTGTACCTGAACATTGCTTATTCACAAACTCGATATGGCATCCAAAAGGTTGGCAGATTATGGCGGCGAAGATGCCAATGGATCAAATCATGCACAAGGTCGCTATCAGAAAAAACGCCGAACTTATACAGAAGAGGATGCGAAACTCGCCAAGATTTACGAGAACCTTGCTAGTGAAGAAGATCATATTCGTGTAAAAGCTGCCATTGATCTCGTGCACACATGTGTCGCTTTGAACGACATTGAAGGCGACGGAAGTACAGAAACTTTGAGCAAGATTCAAAATCGTCTCATCAGAGGTCTTTGCAGTAGCAGGAAGGGTGCAAGAATAGGCTTTTCTCTTGCTTTTACAGAATTTCTGGGTGTGACCTTGGGTCTGCTGTCTGGAGAAAGCTTCCACAAAGGGGTGACGGACCTGATTGCTATCATCGAGCAGCAGACGAAGGCAGAAGGAGGTGCTTCGCGCCAAGTGAGTAGCAATGGACATTGGATGCTACTAAATGCTAACGAATACCAGGAAAAACGCGACTATTTGATTGGCAGAGTGTTTGCGTTGAACTGTGTTGTTAGGTCGCGAGTATTATTCAAAGATCAGGAACATGCTCAGAGCCTGCCTGCAGTCATTCGAGAACTGTGCGAACTTGGCAAAAAGTCATCATCATCATGGTCAAAGGAGGAGTGTGGACTTGTCTGCTACCAAGCCGTTTGTTTGCTGGTTCGGGAATTGCCCAAGGCCTCTGAAACGGCAGAAAAAGCGCTGGAGACTATGCAGGAGCTTGGTGCGCTGAAGACTCCAGAGGGTGTGCTAATATGGCTTGAGCTTTCGAAGCATATGGAGCATGTCAAATTTCCTGCGAAAGTGTGGCATAAAGACGATCCATTGCACGCGAAAGAGATTGCTACTGTGTCGAAAATCCTGCACTCTGTCAAGTTGGGCGACGATGACGATGCAAAAGAAACCTCGGGAGCTCGTCAAGTGGCACCGCATTTCGCCTGGAAGATTATTTTGCAGCATGTCATGACTTTACCGGATAAGGAGGTCAAAAAGAAGGGGAAGAAGGAGCAAGAGCAGAGGCAAAGTGCAGAACACGTCGAAAACAAGGTCTTCAAGCAGTTCTGGCTCGAAGCAGTGGACAGTAAGTGTAATCATGACGACTCTATACGACAACGATTAACTTTGTACCAGATATGTTCTTTGCAGCTACCGCATCGCCAGAGAAGAAAGCTGTTGGCTTTCAGGTTTTCGAGAATTTTGTTGCCACTGCTCCGGCTTCCATGCTTTCACAAGGTTTCAGTGACAAGTTGATGAAGTGTCTCATCAACCAAAGTGCCAACGCACAGCGTTATCTGCATACAGTAGCAAAGCACTTACTCGATGCGATAGTAGCAAGAGCCACTGCTGACGAACAAGCGGCTCCAATTATCTTCGCAGCGCTCATCAAGGACAACGGCATGCTTGCATTTGATAAGCTCACGAAGACTGAGACGGCAGCCACGATAGCAACACAATCGAGCGAATCTGCCCAGCTTGCCATCCTTTCAGTTTATGGAACGCTCATCATGCAGCAAGCTCCAGCCGCGAAGCAACAAGAAGTCGATGCTAGGCTTAATTTGATAGGGGATCAGCTAGTATCCTTGGCTAAAATTCATATCAAGTCTCAAACTGCTCCATGCAGATGGACGGCTTGGCTCGACAAGATCTTTCGAATTCTTGCCGCGCTTGGATTTGCCATTGAGCCGAACGATAGCTTGACACATGAGCTGTCACAACCTTTGTCGTCCAAGATTCAGGAAAACTTTCGTACCAAATTTGCGTCTTGTCTGGCTAATCTGCTGAGTGCTACGAGCCCAATCGATGACAAGACTAAGCAAGTGTGCAATGTCAATGTTGCAATTAATGAGGCGACAGGTCATTTTCACAGGTGTAATGCTTTATTAAGAGACGTGGGGTTTGTCACACTTGCACAGGCAGAGTCTGGAGTATTGGAACTTTCTGATCGGGTTGTTAAATTGCAGGACAACTCGAAATCGATCAGCTCGAAGAAAAGAAAAGATGGTAAGAAGAAAGATACCAAAAAGAAGGACATTGAGATGAAGGACAATGAGACACATGAAGAAGAGAAGCATGCAATGCGGGAAAATGCTATAAATCTGTTGGCCAATATGACCCTTTTCCAGGCCTACAATGGAGAAGCAGATGCCTTCAGTATGCTACAAGAGTTCGTGGACATACACGAGATGCTTGGTGCAGCGAACGGAAATCCTTCAGGTCTACCTGTGGAAGCTGTGGCTAGTATTGTGGAGATTATTCTTTCCTTCTGCTCACAAAGCACTCCACTACATAAAAGGGTGGCCGACTTGGCCTTTAGAGGTCTTTCGTCCGTTCTGACGACCGAAGCACTGAATAGTATGCTCGAGGTCTTGGAGCAGAAAGAGGGATTAGCGGGACAACAAGCGCTCTTTGGCGATGCAGCTGAAGAGATCGATGGTGCTGAAAGTGCTGATGAGCATACAGATGAAGATAAGGGTACAGACGACGAAGAAGAACAAGATGCAGAGGACCATGCTGAGCGGCTGGATACCACCGGCTTCGAAATCATCGATGTCGACGACGAAGACAGCGACGTCGAGCTTATTGATGGCGAGCTCGTCGAACATGACCAGAATGGAAATGATGATACTGCAGAAGACGACTCTTCCGCCACATCCTCTACCTCCAGTAGTGACGACGACGACGACGACGACGACACACCAGACCAAGAACTCACCGACTTCGAAGCAAAACTCGCATCCATCCTCCGCCATCCCAACTCCACCTCCAAAACGAACAACAACGCCGACGACGATGACGACGACGACGCCGCCTCCGTATCAACAGATTCAACCATGAACTCCTCCCAGATGGAAGAACTCGACACGCACCTCACCGCCATCTTCCGCGAACGCAGCAAAGCCGCCAACGGCAACGGTGTCCACAGCACTTCCGCCTCTTCCTCCACAGCTCCCAACCCAACAAAAGCCCAAACCCAACGCCGCGCTAAAGAAAACATGATCGCGTTCAAAAACCGCATCTTCGACCTTCTCGAAATCTATCTGTCCTCCGAGACGAAACATTGCGTCGGCAACGGCGACGGCTACAAGTCCGCCATGGCGCTGAATTGCCTGCTCCCACTACTACGGTGTCTAAGAGGTTCGCGGAGCAGTCAGATTCAGGCGAGGGCGAGTCGTGTGCTGTTGGACGTGTTTGTTGGGACGGCGAAGAAGAGGCGGGCGTGGCCTGCTGTTGATGTCGGCTTAGGGTTTGACGACGATGGAGAGGGAGAGGGAGAGGCCGAGGCAGAGGAAGAAGCTGCAGTAGCTGTGCCAGTGCCAAAAGAGACGATCAATGCATGGGCCCTCCTCCGCCAGACCCTTGACGAAACGACGCTGTTTGCGTCGCGCGAACATGCGAAGGCGGGCAGTCGTGCCTGTCTCTTCCTGGCGCGCTGTCTTTTGGTCGCGTTGCCGGCTGAAGATTCCAATTCCGGCTCCAACTCAAATATTTCTTCTCAACAGATTAGAGGTAAGATCGCTGGTATCTACTCTGCTACGCATAGTACGGCTCTAGCGCGAGCTGCTGGCGGTGCACCGGCAGACGATGGGAAGGAGGCTGGAAAGAAGAAGAAGGGGAAGAAGGCGGGGCGGGATGGGGATGGAAATGGCAAGAGCAAGGAAGAGGTGCGGTTGCCGGATTGGCAGGCTGCTGTGTGGAGTGAGTGGGAGGAGTTTGAGAGACAGACGAGGAAGTAGCAGATGCCTGATTTGCTGCTGCTGGCTAGATGACGTCAAGTCATTGTCATGACAGTGGACGAGAAATTGTTACTTGTTCGTTAGGCACCCGGTGAAAGGACTTGATTTTTGATAGCAGAACATGCTTGTTGAAGTACTAGGGTATATAGACTTGGTCTGAACAAATCCAAGCCTACTTCAATGTGGGTTTCGTAGTCATTCCATCTCGTTACCCTGGGCATATTTAACAGCTTTCCTCCAGGTATTCTACATCAACACTATAGGTACACAGAAGAGTTATGTGCATCGTCGTCAGTCCTCCTTGTAGGCTTCAACTGAACTGCTTCATAGTAACTATCTTGCCATGACACATTCATCGCTACCCTCGCCCCCATCGTGATCGTCCAGTCATGAGTCCCGGCACGAGCAGTTGCTTCAAGCCATCTTATCTTCGTAGTATGTTTCTTGTGCTCAAGGCGTACAGTACAGTACACGAAGACAGGGATAACGCAGGAACCATTGATTGTGTGCGTGTGCTTCTTGTCAACAGCTCCGCACATCAAGCTGGCAACGCATACCAGAACTTTCAACCGCGATGAAGAGCGCCAAGGCGGCCACACCAGTATCGTCGAGAACCACTTATCAAGTCTGAAGCCTAGTCGACAAGTACATCGTACTTCATCTTTGAGTTCTACTGCGATTTCAGCATTATGTGGTCTATCAAAGCATGGGAGTTGCAGTAGAGATCTCCTCTGATGTAGCTGCCGGAGTGTCGCGCTTAGGCGAGTAATTTGAGGTCCTCGTTAAACATAACCCGCGCACAGCGGAATCATAACAGCATGAGCTTTATCATGTGACATGAACAGTGCAAACACTTTGACTTCTGCTTAATGTCCAACAGGTTTCAGGCCACATTGGGTGACCATGGAGAGCTCTCATGATTCGAAATCGGACGCAAAAGTCGAGACAGGCTTGCCGTGACGACCTGGTCTGGTTTTCCATTCACCGGCTGTTTGAGCGGATTCCAATCTAGGACGTCGCCAGCTTGTGGTTGACTGGACTATTAGCTTGTTGCTGACATCCATGGGATTGTCCGGTGTAGCGACTTCGGGTGCTTCACTTGCGACTTCTAGAGTGCTCATGAAACAATAGCAGTTGGAGGAAGAAAGTACCGTCGAGCACCCAAATCCTGATGTGGCATTATACGACAAAGGCTTTTGTTTGGGAGACGATCCGTAGGTCAATGAGTGCCAATTTACAACTGTCAATTGGCAAAGCTGGCCTTCTTCTCATCCTCTTAGCGGCAGGATGTGTTGTGCCAAGCACACTTGTCTACACAATGGGCACTCGGGTTTCTCCCTACACCAGTCACCAATGCACGTCCAGCAGAACACGTGTCCGCAAGTAGTCACACTAGGATCCTTCATTGGTTCCAGACACAACGTGCACTTTCTAGCTTGTTGTCCTGCAAGCCAGGGTAGAGTTGTTGCGTCGCTGAGATCGTACCGTGGTATGGGTTGAAGTGGTGTGTGCACTAGCTGTGCCAATTTGTGCTGAGACGGTGTATTGTGCGATGTAGTGTCCAGTGGAAAGAGCACTGCGTTGTTGGAAGTGTATGCATTGGGATCGAGGCTGACTTCAACACCACCAGGCACAATGGCCGACGCAGATCCTGGTGCTGCGGAAGTGTTCATGTGCGCCTCTTCAGCTCCAGCTGAGCCGAGCGTGCTGCGTAGGTGAAGATAACTTTGCACCGCCAGTTGTAGTACTAGAAGGACGCCTAAAACTTCGTAGCCTGCGCGTTGATTGGCGGCAGGTGATTCGCGCGTGAATATGTAGCGTAGTCCCCAGATACGCTTCGAGAGATGATAATAGGCGCCAGAGAAGTAGAACGTCGCAAGAGAGATGGCATAAACAGAAGCTGGTGACGTGATGGTATCTATATTGTCCAGTATATACTGTTGGAGAGTGGAGATTCGCGAAGACCCTCCTTTGTTCTTTCTCTTAGCCTGAGCGATGGAGAACTCAAGTTTCGCGCGGACACGTCTTCTGAGTGCAGGTAATATTCTTCCCAGCATATACGGCACTAGCACAGCGGTGACAATGTATCCTGCTCGAGCTCGTACATCTGGTAATCTTCCTGTTCCGTCTTCGACCTGTACAATGTCACAGTATTCTTCGCCCAGTGTCCTATTTCCGATCAAAGTCGTCAAGGCAAAATAGAGGAGGTCTGCAGCGGTACGTGTCTCGTTGCCGAAGAGGTGGCTAAAGCGTGCGCCTCGGACATTGCGCAGGACATCAGATAGGTGGTCGTGGAGGGTGGATTGGAAGAAAGTATCCTTCTGATGGGCGCGGACAATATCTGGGCTGGTTGCGAAGGGATATTGGAAGGTCGGAGGTGGACGAGCGATGGAGGTTGTCATGCTGGAACACCGAGCGCATGCAACATAAGCTGTATTGTAAGAGAACCAAACGACGAAAGAGTGTAAAACGTAGGAGAGTTGAAAGGGATAATGATGCACCGAAGGCCGAGGTGTTTCACGCGGACCGATTCGTGTTTCAAACATGTATTGTGAGGGTGGATAGTTGTCTGCTCGTGGACTTACTAACGACCCAGATACATTTCATCTTCTAGAAGATACAGAAGCAGCATGTGTGTCCTTGGGCCATCGTAAAAGCATAACGAGATATCCTCTATCATTATCATTGTACCTAGAAACAGAACAGATGCGAAGTCCCTGGTTCTTATTCTTTGTCAGATTCTCCATGGCTCACACCTATCGAATATTGGGTCTCAAGCTAGGCCTTTGGCGCGAAGTGGTATCAAGAATCCGATATCATTTGACGGACTCGCCAGGCAGCTCGTTCGGCAAAAAGGCCTAATGAGGAATGTATAGCCTGGATGGAGTATCGCGATCTTGACTTCATTGTATGATGTGTCTGAGCCGGCCTCTGATAAATCCCTCACCAAGTCACCAAGGTCTTCTGCTTGCACACCGTCGGTACAGAGATGAGGCGCATAATAAGAAGTCAATTATACAAAATCGATGACGGCGTTGTGACTGTTTTTGGTCAAAGAAAGAGGAGAACGAGGGTCTCTCAGACTCTCAACATAATCGAGACCGTCCTCATGATCACCCGCGTAGATAGCAATGTTACACAGGAATGGTAGAAATAGATAGCATCGAAGCGATGAAGCATTGAATTGGCCAAGCCGTAATAAGATATAAGTTATAAACATGAAAACATACACCCCACTTCCACCGCTTTTTCCTCTTTCGTCATTGGCCGAATCACGTGTGCATGGCAGATCTTGCGCGTGGCTTTGTGGTGCTTGTTTTTGTGTGGCGCGGGGCAATGCTCGAGTGCTTGATGTTGATTTCAATCATCTTTCGCACGGAGGGCCGTCTCACTGGCTGCGGAGGCGGTAGCGCGACATCCTGTATCTTGATCTCAACCAGATAATCATCAGCATCTACGGTAGCGGGAGCCAAGCCATTAGACAATCACGCGCTGAGCGCATCGAAGGAAGCTGGCTGCAGGTCATTGCACGTCAGCTGAGCCTTGCTGGACTATCGCTCAAATTCTTTTAAGCAACCTTGTGCGCTGTCATATCACCTCAGACCTTGTTGAAACATCTTTGTATCCTTGGATGAGCTGAAACTAGGCTTGCTTACCACCTGCCCTGCGCTGCTGGTCAGCGGCTCCCTGCATTGCCACCTGTCACACCACATCCATCAGCCAATCAATCAGTATACCACCTTCGACGGATCTGCCCGCCTCGGATCTCAATGTCACACCCCAACCTTGTCGAGCCTGAAAATCCCTTGGATCTCAACTGGGCCAATGATGTTGCTTTCAAGCTTGGCCAGCTCAGTCTTAAGTCCGATTCAGACCTTTCCGTCAGTCGTGTGACGGTCAACGTCACGACATTCCTTCGCCTGCACCGCTATTGGGAAGAAGATCGAGCCCGTGCACCCTTTCTGCCCAAGCAAGCTGCCTTGTCACACTATGGCTTACTTCGAGGCGTGGCAGGAGGACTCATTGAAGACCTGGAGAAGCTGGTCGACGAGGTAACATCATGGCAGAGATCCTCGCGCAGGGGTCGTGGTGGAATGACGTTAGCAGAAAAGGTCAAGACGACGTTCGATACCCCAAGAGTCAAGACCATCTTAGCACAGTTGCAGTATATCGAGGGCACCGAGAACCTGATCATCGAAGTGTGGAGGTATGGTGCCCAACGAGCAAATGTCCGCACGCCGAACGAGGAGGACAACCAGCGTCTTGGTCGTGCAAGACGATCCATCCGGTCCCTAATCATGAATAGGAAAGTTGCCCTCAAGTACGTCAACCAGCGGCTGGCCGAGGAGGATGCGACGCTACTCAATACTACGCGTTCTACTATAGGTGGCTCCGATTCTGACGGGCCGTCACGACCATCTGTTCTCTTGTTACGTAGGTCAATCCATGCCGAGCAGTTGACCTACCTCGATGAGGTTCTCGAAATTGGCGACGACAATCGCGAATCGATTCAGCGGCAAGACCAGCTGATACACAACCTCCTAGAGCGCTGGACTCGATCCCAGCTTCCTGAGGCTGATTTCCCAGACGAGGAGTCCGAATTTGACCACGATCCTGACGAGGAAGCTGCAACTGGAGGGTATGGTGGTCAGCCCTCAAGCTTTTATAGAAGCCAGACTATGCCTATCAGAGTAAACGACCACGCCACACCACAGACAGCTGCGACATTCTCTCGAACGCTTCAAACTGAACCTCCACTGGCTGGTCAGAGAACAGGCTCAGGTGCAGCAGGTGGTCTACCCTCTTTGTCCGTCAAGACTGCTACCATACCTGCTGAAAGACCCACGCCACCTCCTTCAAACTCTGCTTACCAATCTGCTCGACCAGGCAGTGCAAGACCTACGCTATCATCAATGTCGTACAATGCCACTACCGGTCCTCCATACTCAGCCACGACTGCAAAGTCTCCGCACAATCGCGCCTTTTCCATGTCTCAGGCTGAGCAAAAGCCTGATTTGGTGACCCAACAGAAACCGACGAAATCCTTGCGAGACAGTGGTTACGTTACCGAGAATGTCGAGCATCCAGTTACAGGCACCGTCATCGAGGACTCCGACGAGGAGGGCGTCAAGGTTTACTGGCAGATCGCTATTGGCAGGAAGATTTACCCCTACGAGAATAGTAAGCTCTCTGAAGTTGCCGATGTGAGCCTCGCCGAAGCAGAACAGTATATTCATTCACATGACAATGCTGTCACTGAGATACCTACTTCCACCGTCATCGAAGCGGCACTGCAAAGAACGAAAAAATATCTCTATCAGAAAGTCCCAGCTCGCGGACGCTTCTGCGAGATGTGGCATATACAGACTGCATTGAAGTATAATGTAAGTATTCGCAAAAATAACTGATTGGTACGTTGCTAATATGGTTCAGCCTGACATTCGCGACCTGGTCCAGTTATCAAATCTCATATTAAGGGAAAGGCAAGAAGCTAGCGCTAGACCACGACAGCAAGTCGGGCACACAACGCAGCCACAAGCTCGTAACATGTCCAGCAACGTACCACCAGCGCCACCACCTCTATCACATGCATCCTCTTATCCCACCCAGCCATACCTCACGCAAGTCCCACCACCTCAGCAAGCCAGCCGCACCAACAAAGCCGTAAACTTCTCAAACAATCCCATCCGCGACCAATACCAGCCACCACCACAACAATGGACACACCAGCAACACCAACCGGACCAGCAACAATATTCACAGCCACCACGCCAGCAACCAGGACCAAACACAGGCCTAGTCCTCCGCCGCACATCCTCAACGCCCACAGGCGGCGGCTACGGCTACACAACCCAGCCGCACCCTCAACCTCTCCCATCCCAATCCTTCGAGGGCCAAGCACCACCACGGTCCTCCGACAACTACCTGGCGCCGCATTCCCGCTCCCATCGCAACAAAGACCGCGAGCGTCGCAAGAGCCGTCCCATGCGGCCGCCTTCCTCCTCGTCGTCCGACTCCTATTCTGACGACAACGATGATCATCGTCGACTTAGCGGGGACAGACGCAAAAGTGATGATACGTCGAGGCGGATACGCGTTTTGGAGCGAGAGAACAGGCAGGCGAGGGAGAGAGAGGATGGTCGAGCGAGGAATAGTTTGATGAGGAGGGCGGCGGCGGTTACGTCGGGGATTATTGCTAGTGGCGCGGGGGTGTTGGAGTTGATGGAGGGATTGTAAGAAGGCGGGGAATGGGGGGTTTGTTTACTGCAACTTTTCACGCTTCTTGGTGTTGTGGTTTGGGTAATGTCCTTGATGTGTTTCTGGATATACCCTGTATTTTATGTTTTTTCATGATGGGAGAATGTGGGACGATTATCACGCTATGTAATGGTCAATATGTACGCTCAAATTAAAAACGCAACGATTTTCTTTTATGTCATCTTGAACGAGCATGGAGTTGTCTCCGGCCTGGTATGGTATAGCAGTGCCGGCAATTTATAGTTTGAAACAATCAGTGTCTTGTCAAGCACGAAAGTGACGGCGAGTGCTGTACGCTACTAACCTAACCTCCTTCTGTACCAGGCTCGTTCTCCCCTAGCGTGCAAGCTCTTCATACAGTGACAAAGTCGAAATAAGCAATGAATGCAAGCATAGTCAAAAGCAATGGGAGGGAAAAAAGAAGAAACAATATTTCATGGTATTTCGCCATTTTAATCAGCTGGTTCACGTTAATCTACTCCCTTCGTGTATTTCCACAGTGTAGAAATTGATCTACCGCTCTTCGTTTTTTAAACACCAGAAAACACTCGATGTGTGGGTGCAGTCTTTGACCTCGTTCCGCATCAGGCCACCCTTGTTGAACTGCTGAGGCCCTCTCATCAACTCTTTGTGCCTTTTGATAGAACATTCCGACGTCCTCACGGCGGTTCGTGTGGCCAATCTTTCAGTGTTGCGTGCTCGATTGTGCTCTTTCGTCTGGCCGACTTCGACTTGTGTCCTATTCTTTCATCGACGACGCTCCACTTTGGCCAATAGGTTTGGCCGTTCGATCCGTCAGACGAGGGTCGGAAGTGGTCTTCGTGCTCGCTATTGTGAGCCCTTTCACCGGAAGCGATTCACTATGCACCATCTTCTCCCAACTATTCCTGACTAGCAATTCTTTGATTTCCTAAAAGTCCGTGCACCTTTCACGCCCTATAGCCCGCCATAATAAATTGCTGTCTCACCTGCAACAGCTGATTTCGCTCGGCTGGCGGCAACGCGTCAATCTGCTGTTGAGTCATCGTAAGTATCTGCCGTATCATGGCCATCTGCTGATCAGCAACCGGCGGTGGTTGTTGCTGCTGCGGTGGCGGCTGCATCTGCATCTGTGGCGGAGGCATAGGTGGAGGCGCTTGCTGATACTGCGGCGGAGGTGTAGGTGCGTGCTGTTGCATTCCAGGATGCAAATGTGCCAGATGCGGTGGGTATTGCGGTAAGGGCGGTGCGCCTGGTTGACCAGGCTGAGGTGGGTAGCCTGGGAATGGCGATTGTCCGGGCATTTGGTGTTGTGGTGGTGGCGGGAGATGTTGCGGTGGTGGGAGAGGCATTTGTTGCGGTGGAGGTGCGGGAGCGGACGCGGCTTGGTCTACGACTGAAGCGAGGACCGAGGTGTCGACTAGACCTAGCAGGAGCAGGGCTTGGAAAATGGCGTAGGAGAGCTGGGGAGCTTGGCGGAGGAGTTCGGCTGCTTTCGCGGGATCGCTCGTGACCAGACCTTTGAGCTGCGCGAGGATGCTGAGGATTTGATCTGGAGGAAGTTGCGAGAGTGTGCGAGAGATGGCGTCGGGGCATGTCAGGCCTGGGGGAAGATCTGCGCCAGGTGGTAGTGGTGGTAGCATAGATTGTGGAGGTTGTGCTATGGATTGTGCTTGTTGTGCGACGCCATTATCATTGTTGTCTTTCTGTCCATCTACACCTCCGCTGCCAGCGTTGCCTTCGTTGGAGTAGTCTACGCGCAAAGTACGACCCATGATATCGTGGTTGTTGAGGTTGCGAACAGCTGAAGCCGCAGCGTCCGCATCGGCGAACTCGGCGAACCCGAAGCCCTTGGGTCGCCCAGTTTCCTTATCGTAGACCAAACGGAAGTTGAGGACTGTGCCAGCTTGGCTGAAGGTGTGGATGATTTGCTCTTCGGTGAGGCCTATAGAGCGCGTTAATGGATGGGAACTCGCGTTTCCTGCTAGAAAATGACCAACCATATGGAATGTTGCCTATGAAAATGGTGCGCTTGTCCTTGTTTGACGCCATTGTCGCGTGTGAGAGAAACAATTAAATGTTGTTGCTAATCTGTTTCAATGAAGAGCTGCAGTGTTTCACCTGTAGCACATGCGCAAGCCGGATCCTGCTCCGATAAAATAATTATTTGACACTGCATCTTGCATCTGCTTTTTTTAGACTCAGGCAATACAACGACGAACATGGCTGTAGCAACCACCTCAATCCCTGCGCTCCTCACCAAGCTCACCACTTCCCTCGAGTCCGCTCTCGAACCTCTCCCGGACACGACCACAGTCCTTCCTCCCGCAGATGGCATCTCACTTCTTGACATCAAGTCGGAGCTGCTCCTCTCCTACCTACAGAATCTTGTCTTCTTGATCCTCGTCAAGATTCGCAATCAGAAAGACACTGACCATACCAACGGCGATGAGGACTCGAACAACGTGGCAGATGAAGTTGTCAATAAACTAGTCGAGCTCAGAGTATACCTCGAAAAAGGCGTTCGACCACTAGAAACCAAGCTCAAATACCAAATCGACAAAGTCCTTCGCGCGGCCGACACCGCAGACCGCTCTCAAGTCAGCAAATCGGCAATTGCTCCAGCATCGAAACGCGCCAGCAAGGCTCTCAGAGACACCACAACGAATGGCGCAGTCTCAGGCTCAGAAGAGGAGTTCTCCGGGCTTGACGATGATCAAGAAGAGGAAGCAGACTCGGATGAAGTCGATGAACTTTCCTACCGGCCTAACCCATCCGCTTTTGCACAGCCGAGATCATCGTCTCGCTCTGGCGCAAACAAACATCAATCTTCTACTACCAACAGCACAGACGGCATCTACCGTCCTCCACGCATCACACCAACCTCACTACCCACGACAACCAGCACTCAATTCATCGACCGCGCCACCTCTCACCGTGCTGCACGTCCCCAGCGTTCCTCCGCTGTAGACGAATACATCAACACCGAGCTCAGCGGCGCACCCATTGCCGAACCCAGCATCGGCACCACCATTGTGTCAGGCGGCCGTCGCGTCAAGGGCGCTGCCGAGCGAGCGCGCGAAGCAGAACGTGCTGCGTACGAAGAAAGTAATTTCATAAGATTGCCAAAGGAGAGCAAGAAGGTGGAAGCTGAACGCCGAAGAAAGGATAGAGGTGTGTTTGGAGGTGAGGAGATGAGAGGGTTGGGAGAGATGGGCGATAGGGTAGGGAGGATGACGGGAAAGAGGAAGGTTGCGAGGGAAACTGTTGATGGACAGAGAGGTGAGGGGTTTAGTGGACAGATGAGGGGTGGGAAGAGGAGGAAGGTTGGGAGGAGATAGATCGTAGCTGTCGAGTATGGAGTCGTGTAAATGCTCGCTTCTTCGCAAAACGTGCATCTCTCGGGCAATGCTCCGCCCTAGGGCGGCTGTCAGCTTGACACGAGCTCATCGTCACAAAGATAACATCTAGTTCTGGACTACTTTAATGGAAGAGGCCACGTACAAGTCAGCTTTACGTGATGCTACCAAATTGCAGAATCATCAGAATCCTTCCAAGCACAAACCTCAACATGGGCAGCTACAAGACATGTGTGAGCATTGTCATTAATTTTATTTCCTAGAAGCTCATAGCCTGGCTCCGGCGAGCCCTGCCTTACTTACTACGCTGCTCAGTACTATTATGTATCGACTTTGGATTTCGCACTTCCACTGATTCCAGCGAGACACTGGTCTCGGTTCCCTGTCATTCACCCGACCTCTCCCTCGCCCAAACTCTGTCGCAATTCCCAAAACTCCAGCGTACAAGCAGCGAGGAAGCACGGAATCTCTTTCCTTCCTTCCACCCAAAACTCAATCTTATCCCTGATCTCACTGGCAAATTTGCTCTTCGGCCCACCACTCACTTTCATCGTGCCTTGCTCCCCATCAAACACAATGCTGTTACTTTCGTCCGGGCCCGCCCCCGCCGTGTCGCCAGGATGGAACATCGATGTCACTCGTACACGGCCGTTGGGCAGGAAATCCATCTTCCAGCCCAGGATCGACGCGACAGCTTCGCGGAATTCGAGGGATTTGGAGGCGAAGATTTGCTTGAGCCGCAGAAGGTGCTTGTCTTTGCTCGCCATTGCTGCATCCTTTTCCGCGAGCTCGGAGCGGAGACGTGTTAGTGTTGCGTTTGGTACGCTTGGTCTTCTGTCTTGAGCTTCATCAGCGTTGTGGTCGTCGTCGTCATTTTCATTGTTCGGTACAACGTGGCCGAGCTTCTGCAGTAGTGCTTCATTCTCGGCTTTGAGTATGCGAAGGGTTTCCATTTTGACCTTCTCCGCGTTCGAGGTCGGATTATCGCGCATTTCGAGGACCCGGACACGAGAGGATGCTTTGAGTGCTTTTAATTGAGAACGAGCTGCGGCGAACTCCTTCTCGAGGAGGGACTTGCTTGTAGTCAGTTGGGTAAGACTGTCCTGTAATGTGCGGTTCTTGCGTGTAAGTGCGCCCAGGCGTTCATCTTCTACTGGCGAAGCTGCATGGCGTTTATTCGAAGAGGTGATGGGGGTGACTGGAGGTGGCTGTGTAAGGTGACTTGAAGATAGTTCTTCTGCTTTGGTGAGGGCTTCGTGTGTTGCCTGCACTTCTTTGCGATATTGGTCTACCAGGTCCTCGAGCTCTTGTTGACGCTTGATCCTTGCTTCATCGTGTTTCTCGGGCGAGAACTCGCCTTCTTCTGCATCGTTCATTTTCAGTTGAGCCCGCAAGAATTCGACCTCTTTGATTGCGAGTATCCTCTGTCGCTCCAGCCGCATTTGCGACTTCGTTTCTGGTACTGCAGGTTTCGGCGCAGATTTGTGCTTTTCGACCTCCTCCTGTAAAGAACTTTTCTCCTCTTCCAGCGATGTAATTGCAGCATCTTTAGTAAATAGTTCTGCTTTGGTCTGTCCAAGCTGATCCATTAACGATGCTCTTTCCAGTCTCTCCTCGATATATGCCTTTGCCAGGTCTTCTGGTGTCTTGAGATTGGTCTTCTCATCCATAGCTTCCGCGTTCTCTAGATATGCGGTCCACGACCGTCTTTCATCTTCCAGGATCTGCCTCTTTAGTTGTGCTTCACTCAGCTCCCTTCGCAAATCGTCCATCATCCTCACTCTCGTTTGCAGGACACGCTTCTCCTCTTCCACAACCTCGATAGCCTTGGCCTGCTTACGATGCTGCTTCAGCTCAGCAAGCTGTTCCTTATTCGTTGCTTCGAGTTTCTGAATATGGTTGACTTGTTCTGAGAGCTCTCTCTTGATGACCCCAAGTACTTCAGCATCTCCTGTCTGTGTCTTCAAGTGCACAACCTCGTTCTCTAGTCCTCCTATTTCAGTTTCTTGTTGCGATAGCCGCAATTGCGCTTTACTTAGTGCTTCTGCCTTTTCATCACGATCTGATTGTAGTGCCTCAAGGTTCTGTTTTAGAGAGCGCTGCTGATTCTGAAGCTCATCGAGATCGTGCTTGAACCGTCGTTCTTGGGAAGAAAGCTCGGTGCGTGCTTCTTCTGCTTCTTCTCGGAGTGTGCCTGTTTCGTCTTGTGCTGATCGTAGCTTGCGTTCAAGCTCGCGCTTTTCTTTGGTGTAGATTTCCTGAATGTCCTGGACTTCGCGGGTAAGACTATCAGTTCTGGTGGTCAAGGAGTGTTTCACCGATTCGGCTGCCTATGTTGAGGGGTCAGTCTCATAGCGCGGTCCTAGAATATTGTAGTGTTACCTGCGCGCGCTTATAGTCTGCATCTGCTCTAGCTTGCGCTATGCGCAGCTCTTCACCATGTCTTAGAGCCGCTTCATCTCGCTCCTGCTTTAGAGAATCGATTTCATATTGAAGTTTGTGTATTTGTGCTCGGAACTCCTCATTACTGGCGTCTACGACCAATCAGATTGTAGTCCAGTAGTATTCTTTAGAAGTCCAACCTAATCTTACAGGGATCTGTGAAGCCCTGAATGTTTCTCGTAGTGGTTCTCTGATTGTGCGCGCAGGCTGAGGTTCGCCTGTCAAGAGGTCAAATTGGGGCTGATTGCGCGCCATGCGGACGTCGTGTCTCGTGTAGTATCAACGCTCTTCATGCATATCTGATCGAGTTCATTGTTTGTTGTTGTTGTCGAAACCTGAAGCAGACCTGAAACAACAATAGACCCTGATGCGGATGAAACGTGCACGGACCCTTTGCTGTTTGGCAATTGACAGAGCGTGGTCACGTTATGTCGGTTAATACATAATTCGAAATGATACTGCAATGATACACCAGTCTCTGCAACGTGTGGCTCAGGACTGACAGAATGTACGAAAGAGTTTTC
>Ga0073774_1000090_pt1 | contig 17906 bp, 17 predicted proteins | sample InSIn5gowninarea_FD_77487 | JGI IMG/M metagenome (GOLD analysis project Ga0073774, IMG submission 77487) | Clean room microbial communities from NASA Spacecraft Assembly Facility at Jet Propulsion Laboratory, Pasadena, California, USA -... ... | reverse complement strand
TTTCCCCACCATGCTACGTATGCATTGTTGCCAGAAACTGCTATTGGGGCTTTTCCTTCACTTCTATCAATAAATGGCCAAGTGTAACCCTGTGACGATTGAGTTTGAAATATTGTAGCTAATATTTCAAACAGCATTAAAGTAGATAAAATTATTACATTGTAATATATATATCTCGTGATATCTGTATATGGATCTATTATAAAAGTAATTTTTTTACAGAAATTGATATCCACAATTTTGAATTCCTTATGTTTTGGATCTAAAGTTGTAAAGAAAATGATGGAAATTGTGATATATTGGGTCTTTAGGTAGATTCAATTATTATTTGTCATTCAGGACAAGTATATGGAAATCAGATTAGTTAACCTTGTGACAAGCAACATCAATCCTATCTAGGAATTAAGTAAGCCGATTGATAGTAGAGATTATTATATTACTGGTGATTAATCAGGACGTATAATCGATTGAAGTATCGAGTACTTGCCTAAAACTTATAATTTAGTTGGATAATGCGAAACTGTGTATCAGACTTCACTAAGGAGGCGCAAATATGAGTCAAAAGGAGTCTATCTTACTAATTTATTCGACCATTTTCTCATCCATTGAAGCAAATTGATAATGGATTCAACTAGCTCCTGACCTTTAGGGGTAAGACGATATTCTACTCGTGGAGGTATTTCATTAAAATACTGTCTCTGCAAAATTCCACTTTTCTCTAATTCCCTCAGTCGGACTGTCAATGTTTTGCTACTAAATTCTTTCATCGATTTTCTAAAGGTCAGATATCTAACTGGGTCAGTCGAGCAGCATAATGGTATCAAAATTTCCAACGTGCCTCTCTTTGTAATTATATTTCTTAATTCTGATGTTTCTTTCATTAGGCTTTCAATAGCATGACCATGAAAATTACATTGGTTATCATCATGAAGTATGGGTAATTTTTTATTCCTTTGGCTGCCTTCCTTTAGTTTACTTGGTTTAGCTTAATTTACTAAATCTCTCTTGCCAAATTAAATAGTTTCTTTTGTAAACATATATTCATGAATAAACAATCAAACTTAAAGGAAAGGATTAAGGAGCAGTATGGAATTGCATTAAGTGGAAATTCTGAGTCATGTTGTATGCCTTCTTCTTCTTCTTCTTCTTCATCCGATTGCTTTAATACAAACGATATAACTTTCTCTCCATTAACCTCCGCGAAGGCAATAGGGTATAATTCAGAGACATTAGAATCCATCCCTAAATCTTCAATATTAGGTATAGGCTGTGGTAACACAACAAAGTCTGCTCACATTAGAGAAGGTGACACAGTGGTTGACTTGGGGCTCATGAGAAGGTATTGATGTCTTTTTGGCAGCTAATATTGTCAAGGAAAATGGTGAGGTTATAGGGATTGATATGACAGAAGATATGCTAAAAAAAGCTCGAGAGAATGCTGAAAAACATGGTTACAAAAGTGTAGAATTTAGACTAGGTGATATTGAAGAAAAAATCCCTGTTGACGATAATTCAGTTGATGTAGTAATTAGCAATTGTGTTATTAATCTGACTTTGAGTAAAGTAAATACCTTCAAGGAAATTTATAGAGTATTAAAACCAAATGGAAATGGAATAATGGTAATATATGACCTAATTACTTCAAAGGAAATTAATGAAAAATCTGTAAATGTGGAAAATTGGTGTAGCTGCATAGATGGCGCATTGACAAAGGCTAATTACATTGATAGTATCAAACAGGCCGGCTTTACTGACGTTGAGATTTTATCTGACCAGCCTTACATGCCTTACATGGAATTAGAATGTAATTCTAAGGCCGAAAAAAGACAAATAAGCAGTATTTCAATAAGTGCAATAAAACAGTAGGGACGAAAATAGAATTTTCATTTGGAAAGAAATTATCTGATAGTAACAAAAATGCTATACTGTTTGTATGGGTGTAAAATGTTGGAAGAAGTCAAATGGCTGAGGTTTCTTTCGAAAATATGCTCCCAATGGTTTTGGATGTCAAAGTGTAGGGACTGTCCCTTCATCTCAAATCAATCCTATCGTTGTAGAAGTTATGAAAGAAATAGAATAATGATAACTATATTAGTAATACTATATCGTTACCAATCACTAAGATAAGTATATATTAATAATTTACCCAAGGTTTCCGTTGAACTATTAATACTAAAAAGGATTTATTGTCGATATTTGCATCTCAATTACTAAATCTTAAGTGAAATTAGGTGCTGTTGTGATTTCAAATGCGATTAGATTTAGATTTACCATAGATGCAGGACAGGGGATGAAATTTGAACCCCTGAAAAGTATTAATGGGTTTAGACTCTGCATGTCAGTGTGATAATGATCGGTGATCTGAAGTCAACAGAAGGGGCACTCAAGACATTGTCATATTACTGAATATGGTTATCTTATTGAAATATAATTGAGGAGATAAAATTTTATTTTATAGTATGTTTTATGCAAAGATATCCAATTTGAATCCTTAGGCTTGTTTGAAAAAAAGAATTGAGTCAATGGCGGTGAATGAATCTAACTTGTACCGTTTAAAAGTATATTATTTGCTATTTCAGGCTGAACCGCTTTTGCAGACAGTTGATAGGAAACTAGAAAAGGCTCTCCGACGGGCGACCACAAACCTATACCTCCTGAAACAAAAGGAATTGATGCAGAATAATATGGGGTTGACGATCCATATTCAGGCTGAATCCCTCCAATAATTTGAGGAGTCTTTTTCGTTAGGTTATGAATTGATAAGGACGCGAAATCTATCCAATGAGGTGATGATTTTCCAAATTGATTTATTATTTGTGAAAGAGTGGAATTATCCGTGTTAATTTTATTTAGGAAACCAATTTCTACTGGACCGGTTGCTGAATATGTCAAAACGCCCGAATAAATCATACCATCAGATCTGTGTGGTAAAATGGGAGCAACCTGTGCTGTTTCATTTGGACCAGATTTGAATGACGAAATTATTCCTTGTCTATAAATTGTATCTTCTAATTTCTTGGAATTAATAGTAGTCGCGTTATCAGCTGTAATGTCTTGAGGAACACTCTGACCTAACGCAGTTTGATCATATGCGGAAGAGAAAATAATACTCTTGGTATGATCATTGTTAGTATATAATGAACCATAGCCTGCAAACGTGCCTAATACTAAAATGGATAATGCACAAGTAAGTACTAACGACTGTTTTGTAAATGTCATTTTCCGTTATTTGATATATTTGGTAATTAAATTTTGTGCCAATGATAATTTATTGTTTTATTCTTTATCATCATTATTACCGGCGGTAGTTCAATACTTGTTGAGGATGTTTAAAACATGCTTGACATGTTGAATTATTATATGTTAAAATAATATCAAAAAATAAGAAATTGGATTATAGCCCTATGTAAAAGCATATACGAATTCACAATTTTATGGGTTCGATAATCAGACACCATCAATTGAAAAAGACCAAAGTGTGTTGGTAAATATTGCACAGACAAGAATACTAATTTCTCCCTAATTTCTGCTGAATAATCTATGGGTAACGACTATGATCTTGTGGCCTTTTTTTGACTGTCTCCCTAACATGGGCGATCTTCTAGAGGCGTTGAATTTTGCAAAACAATCTCTAAAAATGATTGAATCTGTATGATTGTAGAAACCAATGGCTAATGATAACATTAAGATAACTTAAACTTGGTGGGTAGGATGTATTATTTGGCATTATCTTTGGTTTGTGTAGCAAATTCATTAGCAGATAACAGGATTGATAGTGGGCACAGCATGGGAAAAGGATAGGACCTGGTTGATAAAACCGTATTTACTAAATTCCACCGAGCAGCTCAAACACGATTCAATATTGTTTGAGGCTATACCATAATTTTTTCTGTGCTTTATGGATAAATATTTGGATAATAATTATTTGCACAACTTTCTTTGATTACTCATACAGCGTATGGCGAGACGAGACTGAAGAGGAGACATTTGAGAATGCAAAAGAACATGCTATAGAAGTGCGTGGATATGCCGAAGAAACAAATTAAAGAGAAAGAAAAAGATATCGACGGAGAAAATTGAGAAAGAGAACCTAGATTGCTGGGGTATTGTCCGATCGATAATGAATGCTTTAATTTATAATACTAATACAATGCAATATTGACGCGATATTTATTAAATTACTAATTGATATCTTATTCCTTCAACATGTCTACAAGGTTTGTCTTATAGGACGCATTGTTATCTGGTAATTGGACTGATTTTTGGTTGTATTGAATCGCGACATTTGTAGCTACTTCAGTGATTGCGTTGATATTTAGAAAAAATGAATTACAAATATTCATCCACTATTGGCAACAACAAGAATCTTATGCGAGCGGATCTGACCCTTATTTTACATAGACAATATTTGAAGTACATATAATAATACGAGTATTAAATATCAGGGTTTGTTAAAATAATTCTGCAATATTTTTATTATATCTTTTACTTACTGCACATCTAAAGCGATAGATAAAGAAATAAAGAATAGATAAACAAAAGCAAAAAAGCTGTACAATTCATTCATATCAAGATCGCCTGAATAATATCATCAATTTGCACCCATATGGATACACATATCTATATGAATGCGAATCTATCGAATATATATAAACAACTGATATTATCATGATCTGTTATTTTTGCATATACTAGTTTAACCAAATAAAATCAAGAGCATTATCATTACTTTTGTCTTTCTTTAAATAATTAAGGTCGATATAAACTCAAGATTATAGCGCCGGAGGTGGGACTCTAATACGTATCGTAGAGTTGCGAGTTCACGTTATTAAGATTTTTAACTATAATCTCAACTATATAAATAGTCATTGGCCCGGAGAGAGATAGAACTTATCCACATGTAAAGGAGTTAGGGTTAAATTTACAACTCAGTGAATAACAAATGAAAGCAAAAGTAAAGTGTAAGGCATCGATGCAAATACAGTTTGATATTACTACCATCCACATGATATAGTGGGCAGCGATATGAAGCAACTTCTTATTCTGTTACTTTATTGTTTCGAATCAATGGATAAGTACCACCATACATAATATCTTTCAACCTTTGGGAGTTTAGAAAATCGTAAGGAAAACCTAGCTCTATCTCGCTAACTTGATTCAACATATTCATTTGTTCACTCGTCAGTTCAAATTCCAGACAAGCCAGATTATCCTTAATTTGTGATATTTTTCTTGATCCAAAAATTGGTATTATTTTGTTTATTCCACACTGTTCGATCATATTTTGTTGTCTTATCCAGTTTAAAGCTACTTGTGATGCGCTACGTCCTATTTCCTTTGCTATTCTACTAACCTCTTGAGCAATTAACATATTTCTATCATTAAGGTATCTTTCTGCCAATTCATTTTGAACTTCTAATCTGCTATGACCTTCTTTTGTTGTTGCATAGCTACTTGTTGATGAAGTATTTTGTTGTTGTTGTTGTTGTACATCATTGTTTTTACTGTATTTACCTGTAAGAACACCGCCGCCTAAAGGAGACCAGGCAGTTACTCCTATTTCTATATCACTAGCCATTGGTAACAATTCCCTTTCTGGAGTTCTTTCAATTAGACTATAGGGAATCTGCAAACCTACAAATTCTGTCCAGCCTTTTAGATTTGCAAGTGTATTGGCTTTAGAAATAATCCAAGCTGGAGCATCAGATATACCGATGTATAAAATTTTCCCCGCTTTTACCATATCATCTAATGATCGCATAGTTTCTTCTATCGGTGTGAGTGGGTCCCATGCATGAACCCAAAATAGGTCGATATAGTCGGTGTTAAGCCTCTTCAAACTTGCTTCCAAGGATTGAACCATGTTTTTGCGTTGATTTCCGCCTGCATTAGGATCTCCATTTCTTGTATTAGATGTATACTTTGTTGCTAAAACATATCTGTCTCTGTCACCGGCAATAAACTCTCCAATATATTTTTCACTGGTACCTTCGGTATATTTATTAGCAGTATCAATAAAATTGCCACCAGCATTTACATATGAATTGAATATTTCGTGGCTTTCCTCCTTAGCGGATCCCCATCCCCATTCTTCTCCAAATGTCATGGCCCCAAGACAGAGCTCAGAGACTCTAAGTCCGCTTCTGCCCAATAGTTGATACTTCATAGATTACATATGGCTTTGAATGTTATATAGATAGTAGTATCTTTATCTAACGAGAAAAGTTATCATCTTATAATTTTGAGTAAAGTTTTGCAAAGTAATAGATGAATTTATCGATCAGAGGACGTTCCCAAAAAAGTATCCAAGGCAGCAAATAAAAGTTAATGAATGGACGCTATTTATTTAAGGAGGGTAAATAAGTCTTCTTTTCTTGATCTTTTTGAGTGCTTGTTCGAAATGTATCATACTTATTCTTAACCTACTGGATTTTGAAGTATTGTCTGATGAGACTAATGATGATGCTTTGTTGTCATTATTTTTGTCAACTTTTAACTTTGATGCAGAGCTATCTAATTTTTTTAACGAATATACCTGTTCCTTTATTGAGGCCATGGATGCTGCATTGACTATTGCTTCGATATCAGCGCCTGTATATCCTTCTGTTAACTCTACTAATTTGTTAAAGTCGCATGATGGATCAAGTGGCTTACGCTTTGAATGTATGAGCAATATTTGTCTCCTTGCATCTTTATCTGGCGGAGGAACTTCTAAGATTCGGTCAAATCGTCCTGGACGCAATAAAGCTTCATCTATGATATCTGGCCTATTTGTAGCACCTATGATAACTACGCCTTTTAGGTCTTCAAGACCATCTATTTCGGTAAGCAATTGAGATACCATTCTTTCTGTTACATGAGTATCTGTTCCAGGTCCTGTGTTTCTTCGAGGAGATATCGAATCAATTTCATCAAAGAAGATGATACAGGGGGATGCTTGTCTTGCTTTTCTAAATACTTCTCTTATTCCTTTCTCAGATTCTCCAACCCATTTGGATAATAATTCGGGGCCCTTTATATTGATAAAATTTGATTCTGACGTGGTTGCAACGGCCTTTGCTATCAGTGTTTTGCCCGTTCCTGGCGGACCATACAACAAAAGTCCCTTAGGTGGCTTTACGTCTCCTTCTGTAAATAATTCTGGATACTTGAGAGGCCATTCTACCACTTGAGATAACTCTTCTTTGACTTCACTCAAACCGCCAATATCTTCCCAAGAAACATTAGGTCTTTGAATTTGTATCTCTCGTAATGCAGAGGGTTGTATATCCTTTAATGCATCTTCAAAATCTTTTTCAGTTATTTTTATTTTGTTAAGAACTTCTAATGGTATTTTAGATTGTTCCATATTTATCGTGGGTAATTCTCTTCTGAGTGACCTCATTGCTGCCTCTTTTGATAGAGATTCTAGGTCAGCTCCAACAAATCCATGAGTTATTTTGGCGAATTGTTCTAGGTTGATACTATCTGTCAATGGCATTCCACGGGTATGAATTTGCAGTATATCAAATCTTCCCTCTTTATCTGGTATTCCTATTTCAATTTCCCTATCGAACCTTCCGGGTCTTCTTAAAGCTGAATCAATAGCATTTGATCTATTTGTAGCGCCGATTACGACCACCTTTCCTCGTGCCATTAAGCCATCCATAAGGGTCAATAATTGAGACACGATTCTTTTTTCTACATCACCAGAAACTTCCTCTCTCTTTGGTGCTATTGAATCTATTTCGTCAATAAATATGATGGCTGGTGAATTTTCCTCTGCCTGCTTAAATACTTCTCTTAATTTTTCTTCAGACTCTCCATAGAATTTGCTCATGATTTCTGGTCCACCAATAGAATAAAAGTTGGCGTTTGTTTCATTGGCGACTGCTTTTGCCAAAAGAGTTTTACCTGTACCTGGCGGTCCGTATAAAAGAACACCTTTTGGAGCTTCTATACCAATTCTTTCAAATATTTCGGGATGTCTAAGAGGAAGTTCTATCATCTCTCTAACTTTTTGTACTTCGTTTTTCAAACCTCCAATATCTTCATACGTTATACGAGGCATTGCTCCTCTGTTTGTTCCTTTGGAAATAGAACTAATAATAAATTCCGTTAAATGCGAGTCTATGATAGTCACTTTATTTATGGGACTAGTACTGTTAACTACAAATCCAATCTTTCTTCCCATAATGCTTAACGGAATTACGTCACCCCTTGTTGCCACTCTACCATCTAGTAATCCTGGAAGATGTTCTTCTAAACCTGTGATATTTAGTTCTTCTGTAGGAGAAAGTATTATTTGTTCTGCCTTTCTAATATCATCAGTACTCTTTACAATTACACGGTCGTCTATTCCTTCGCCAAGGTTATTACGTGTATATCCGTCTATCCTTATTAGTCCCTTACCATAATCAGCAGGCGAGCTCGACCAGAGCAAAACAAAAGTGCTCTTATTTCTTTTGCTTGTAATTTCAATTACATTTCCAGGTTTTAGGTCCATCTCTTCCATTACTTTGGGATCCACAAGAGCCATTCCTTTTCCCACAAATCTAGAATCGGTTTCAGCAATTTTTAGCGAACTAGTAGGTGGTTCTCTATTTTTATTATTAACTGGATTCATATCTTGTATACTCACACTCTTTATCATTCAAAATATCAAAAAATTGTATAGGGATTTTGCTTTCTAGTTACTCTATTTTTATCTCCTTTGCTTTGGGTTTAGCAGATGCTTTTAATTTGAACTTCAACTCTAGTATACCATTGGAATAACTAGCCTTGGTGGAATTATCTTCTATTTCTGCGTTTAGAGGTATTTCAGTATGATATTTTTTATCACCCTTTTCACCATGCACTACTATGATATTATCTGATGAATTTACTTTGATATTTTCCTTGGATAAACCAGGCATTTCTGCTGTAATGGTTATTGTGCTATTCTTTTCATCAATCACCGAATCTACCAATGGTTCTCTAAGACCAGACTGTTCTACAAGCCCTTTAGCACTAGGTTTAACATTTCCAAATTCTCTTACATGAGGCTTTCCATCTGGGCCTACTGTTATTTGGTATCCATAATAATATGGAAATGTTGACGCCTGTCTGAACGTATCTGCGGTCAACGGGCTTATACCTCTTGCCGTATTAAAGACTCTATTCATCATTTCTTCGGCCTGTGAAAATTCTTTATCCAAGTCTCCAAACAAATTTCTGAATGTATTTCTTCTTGGAATTATATCCCATTCTTCAAACATTCAAATCACCTGACATTATGTTAGAATTATAACATATATAATTTTTTCTAACATTTATTATGGATTTAGACAAAGGAAAAAATAAATTACAGAAACTGGAAATCTTTCCCTGGTGATAAGTTATGAATACAAGAAAGTTTATAACCAAAGTCATCAACGCAAGTCAAAAACATATAGGCCAGAGAGTTAGATGTATACCCAAACTAGTGTCTGCAGGTGTGATCTCTGTACTGGGTTTACTTCCTCTGACATCAATACCTAGCAGAGGTATACCTGCATATGCACAGATACTGCAAGTGGAAACTACTGATCCATGGTATCAATCCCTAGAAATCGCTCAAGCAAAGGTCAAAGCGGCATTGACTCCTGGAGCGTTTGGAAATGGTGTGCCAGATTTACATAATTTGACCGCAAACGACATTCTAATTATCGTTGGCGTGTCTATACTAGGAGGAATAATAACATATGTGGCTGTGACCGCGTTACTCAAATATATGAATAGGGAAAAGATTGGTAGAACATTGCTATTAAATAAAATGATCTAAGAACTAGGCTAAATCCTCTTCTTTATATTTTCTTTTGTAAACTAAATAGTAGTCCTGTGCTGCTATAATCCAATAATCAATTATTTGTTCTAACTTTATTATATTTTAGTTGAGTTTGTTCTATTGTTTTTGTATATACTAGTTTAACCGAATAAAATCAATAACATTATCATTGTTTTTGTCTTTTTTTACCTATTAGTAAAAACCTGAAAATTGAAAATTGCCATAACTACAAATATCTGTCCTAAACTGTATAGTTGTATAAAGTATGACTTTTGAAAAGTTGGAATTACTCAATATATAAAAAGACTGGTCTTTTTTTACTACTTTGGGGATCAGTTGTTTGCAGATGTGAACACTAATTGTTACTTTAGAAATGGTAGTAAAAAATAGTCAAATTGCCGGCGGGAAATCCTTGTCCTTGACGTGCTGTTTTGAATGCGTATTTACAGACTGTGAAACTTTAGAATCAAATTTATCATTTCTTTTTATTTGTTCTTCTTTCAAATCAGTAATTTGGTTTTTACTATATCCTGAATAAGATTCTGCGATAGCAGTTTGATTTCGTTGTCTAAGCTCCTCCGCAATGTATTCTCTTAGCTTGCTAGAATAAACAAAGTTGTCGATTGGAGGATTTTCTGTGAGTTTACTGGCGATTGATTTTGAAATGTCTTTGGCTATCAAAAATGGAGTCCCAGCTCTGCTTATTCCTGTCAAGAGTTTTTCATTACTAAAGTTTTCTCGCTTGCCACTTCTTTTTTCAACACTTAAATTGGACGGAGAAAAATTTGATTCTTCAACCATTATACTTTCATGTTTATTCAAGTATAAAACGGCAGCATAATCAAAATCTTTTACTGATATTAAACGACAAAATTGTAAGACTACTATTTTTATCAATTACCTGAGAACTGAATGAATAATTTATTTGATTGTGCTATTGTTGGAGGGGGTCCTGCGGGTTTAAACGCTGCTTTGGTTCTGGGAAGATCAAGACGAAATACCCTTCTATTTGATAATAATAATCCGAGAAATTCAGTTACACAAGAATCACATGGATTTATTACTCGTGATGGTATCAGACCACAAGAATTTAGAGAAATTGCTCATAAGGACATTGCTAAATATCCTTATGTCATATCTAAAGAGGAAAAGATAACCTCAATAACTAAAAAAGATCAAGTATTTGAATTAGTTACGTCTAATAAAGAACTTTATCAATCAAAAACTATCATCATGGCTACCGGCTTAAAAGATATTTTACCTGACATAGCGAATATTTCTGATTATTATGGCAAGAGTTTATTTAATTGTCCTTACTGTGATGGATGGGAAATGCGAGATAAGCCTTTGGTTGTTATTATTGAAGAACAAACGCAGGGTTTCCATTTTATCCAGACTATTTATAATTGGTCTAAAGACCTTATTGTGTGTACAAATGGCAAGTCCGTCTTAAATTTTGAACAAAAAAGTTTGATTCTTAACAAGAGTATAAAGATAACGGAGAACAAGATTAGAAAATTCGAAGGAAAAAACGGACAGATGGAAAAGATAAATTTTGAAAATGCTGATAGCATAATTAGAAAAGGAGGTTTAGTTTTACCACAACCAGTACAAGCTTCTGACTTTGCTAAAAAATTAGGATGTGAATTTAATGCACTTGGAGGTATTTTGGTAGACAGCTATGGAAGAACAAATGTTCAAGGGGTTTACGCAGCAGGTGATGCTTCGATTTTTGCTCCTGCTCAATTAATTATCGCCACCGCTGAAGGACTTAAAGCGGCAGCTGTGTAAATAGAGATTTAATAAAAGAGTTTTTCGAATGAATCGATTAATTCTATACCAAAGACTATCCGCTTCATAGTCAAATCTGATACTACTTAACTATATCTGAAGATGATTTTTCTTTATATGCCCTTTTCAACCAGATTGGAGTAATTATTGTTGTAATGGCTACCATTATTATTATTGCAGTGTAGATGTCTGTTGATAACACTCCCGACGTAACTCCAACACCAGCCACAATTAATCCAACTTCGCCTCTGGATACCATTCCTATTCCTACTCTCATTGATTTTGTTTTATCCTTAAGAAATAACATAGACGGTAATCCACACCCTATAAGTTTCGAAAGTATCGCTATTGCTATAATTATTCCTGCAATGATTAAGACATCTATATTAATACCTCGAAGGTCGACTTGAGCTCCTATAATTGCAAAAAATAAAGGAGCAAAAATAAACTGCAATTTGTGAGCATACTCTTCAACTTGTTTGATTAGCTTTGTACTAGCAACAGCCATACCTGCTGCAAATGCGCCAACTATTGGAGATAAGCCAACATAAGCCGCAATACCCGCAATACCAAAGAAGATGGCTGTAGTAATTCCTTCTATACTGCCTTTTGATCTCCATAATTTTTCTCTATGTAATATCCTTGGAATTATGAAGACTGCGCCAATAAGTAAAATGGCAAATAAGCCAAGGATCTTTAGTATCAGAAACGCTATATCCGTTAGCTGAGGCATATCATTCCCGGATTGTACCATAGTAACAACGACAGATAATATTGCTATTGCAAGGATATCGTCTACTATAGCTGCACCTAGAATTAATCGAGCCTCCTTAGACTGCATTTTTCCTAATTCTGTTAATACTTGAATTGAAATTGCTATACTTGTAGCTGTTAATGCAGTAGCTATAAGCAGTATTTCAAATGTATTCAGTCCATAGTATGAAAGAACCGCAAAACCTACAAAAAAAGGAACTACAACTCCCAAAGCACCGACTGTAAATGATGCAGCTCCGCCCCTAAGGAACTCTCTAGGTGTAATTTCTAATCCTGCAATAAACAAGATAATGATTGCGGCTAATTCTCCAATGTGTTTGACAGTTTCATCAAGAACAACAAGTGGCTGTCCGTCAAACAACGGTAAACCCCCAAGAGCATATGGTCCTACAATTATCCCTGCCAATAACTCACCCAAAACGACTGGTTGTTTTATTCTATGAAATATTTCTGCAAATATTTTAGCAGTAAAAAGAAGAATAGAAAGTGATATTATAATATGAATAAAAACTGACTCTGTTGCCATTATATATGATGTATGTCATTTTGATCTTGATATAAGAGTATACTATATCACAGCAAGATTAGAGGTCAAAACGTTCTTGAAATTTTATCTTTGACAAACTATATTTTTGAAGTTTCAAAATAGACTCTTTGGCATTTCATCTAAATCATAATAATAACCTAAAATGTTATCAACAGTATGTTCTAACTGTGTATTGCTTTTTATTAAAACAAATATTGTTTTGGTAGATTCATAAATTTTTAGAATTCTTATATTTTCATATTCTACTACAACCCATCTTAGTTCACCTAATACTCTTTTTTCCTCTTTTTCTTTTGTTGTGTCTTTGAGCAAGTTTTCGTTATCGGCGGTATGATTTAGCTCTAAAATATGAATTAAGGTGTCGATATAGTCTTTATCAATGTTAGAATTCTTGGCAATATAGAATTCATTTATCTTAGTTGATGCTATCGAAAAAACAGCTAAAATATCATCATCTACTTCAACTAAATGTTTAATTTTATCATAATTATTATCACGATTTTTCTTGTCCGAGATGTTCTTCATCGAATTGAGTTATTATCGTGAAATATATCATTTTAAGACAATTGTCATTTTCATTGTAAACTATATGATATAAATAAACTAGATATTATGGATTTTATCTTTCAACTGTGGATGAATTTAAAATAGAATTCTATAATCTTCAGTATACTTAAAAAATGGCTTGTACTTTTTCATCAGATAGGTAGAAACATGCAGAAAAAATACTCTATTGGCATAATATTAATTGCTATTTACATAGTTTTTGTATTTACATTTCCACCTTTAGCGTTCGGAAAGAGTGCGACTCCAATGATTGCAGCTGTTACTGTAGTCATGGTTGCTGTCTATGTACTACTTGGATTAGATATCATCCATAGAACAGTAATAGCCATCTTTGGTGCTATACTTTCTATTATTTTTGCAATAATAGTTGGCTCTTTTCACGCTGAAGATAGTCTAGATTTTGTAATAGACTCTATTGACTTTAACACCATAGGTCTATTACTTGGAATGATGATTATGGTAGCCATCTTGGGAGAAACAGGCGTTTTTCATCAAGTAGGCATTAAACTCGGAAAAATAAGTAAAGGTAATGTTTGGATTCTAATGTTGCTACTCTGTACTTTTACTTCTGTCGCATCCATGTTTGTTGATAATGTTACTACTATTTTACTGATGGTTCCAGTTACCCTATCTATAACAAGAACATTAGGAATACATCCTATTCCATTTATAATGGCTCAGGTTTTGGTTTCTAATATTGGTGGAGCAGCTACCTTGATTGGTGATCCACCAAACATTTTAATTAGTTCTGCTGCTGGTATAGATTTTAACTCATTTATAATATACATGGGACCTACCGCAGCCATTGTTTTTGGGTTCTCTCTTTTATTGATTAAACTATTCTTCAGAAATGAATTAAGAGGTGAACAAAAGTTGGAACAGAAAGAAGATGTCCAAGAGCTCATGCATAGAGATGAAAATGTAATATTAGTTCATCACAGAGGATTATTAATAAAATCGTTAATCGTTTTAGTGGGTGTAATTGTCCTATTTTCTTTACAACCAATCACACATCTAGAAGTTTCAATAGTAGCAATTGGTGGCGCAGCCGTTTTATTGATTATAAGCCGAGTTTCTTTCGAAAAAATCTTACATGAAGTTGATTGGGCGACCTTATTATTCTTTATTGGTTTATTTGTTATAGTCGGAGTCGCTGAACATGCAGGTTTGATAACAATTCTTGCGAAGCTGGCAATTGACATAACAGGAGGAAACCCTTGGCTTACTTTTGTAATGGTTATTTGGTTAGCAGGCTTAGCCAGCGCATTCATAGATAATATTCCATTTACCACTACTATGATTCCTCTTATTCACACACTAAATGCAGATCCAACCATCGTAGCTTCATTTGGTAGTGAGGGGGGTGGTTTTCATGTTAGTCCGTTATGGTGGGCTTTAGCGCTTGGAGCTGACTTGGGTGGTAACGGTACATTGATTGGATCCAGTGCTGGCGTAGTAGCAGCAGGATTGAGTGAGAAATTCGGACATCATATATCCTTTACAAGATGGATACGCATAGGATTTCCGTTCATGTTATTAACATTGACATTTGGTACCATTGTGCTTTATGGATTTCTCCTACTTTTACATTAGATATGGATAGATGGAATACTTTTCTTCAGAATATGTTTTTTATTTAATAGTTTTATACTCGATTCAAATTGCACCAAGCCTTTATTTTTTAATTCATTCCAAACATCATCAATGTATGCTTTGCTATAATCAGATTTTATTGCGTGAACTTTATTCAAAATTTCCTGCTCATCCTCAAGGTATTTGGAAGTATCGATTAAAGTTGAAGATATTATCAGTCATTCGAGTTCCTTTTCTTTGAATAATCCAAAAACCTTTTGGTGAAATTAGTATCCAATTTCCAATTTTTCTTCATTATGCTGTCGTTTATACTGTTTAAATTCATAGTTTCATAATAATAATTTGCTAACTCTGGCGAATAAGGACCATTACTGTATACGCTAAAATCGTAACCAAAATTGTTATTTAAACAGGTTTGGGCTAGATGTACATATTTTTGTAACTTTAGGCGATTAATGCATCCACTTTCATCTTTTTTTAAAAGGCTCTGTAGATCAACTAGTTTATTTTCTTGTAAAAGCATATAAAATCTTTCAATTTCATGCTCATAATTTGCTTAATAGATACTATAGGTAGAACTAGTATATTAGTATTAAAATACAGAACCGCCCATTAGTTATTCATATATGGAAGAATGATTTCTTTGCGAAGGATTATTGAACTTCAGACCTTTGGAAGCCTTTCTAACATCTTCATTAGTTAATACCTTTTTTTTCTTGCGTATTTTATTTAGATCATCCACATCTGTCGTTTCAGTATTATCTTCCGTTTTCTTACTGTTTAGAGAATCTTTTACATTTTGAGTAGAAAACAGACCCGTATCGTCTGTTACGAAAGTAAAACTATCATCGCTTTTCTGATTATCTTTTAATATCTTTATTTTGGATTTTCTTTAATGTTTATGAAGAATTACTTTATTTTACTCCTATACTTTATTTTTATCTACCAGACGACGCCATAGTGGGATTTATTTTATCGACTGCAAGCTCATTGCTTCTTGGAGTTGTCATTCCGATGAACATTCACCTTTTGAGGAATTCAAATATTAAATTAGATAAATCGTTAATATCCAGTTCATTTTTAACAATAATAACTAGTTTCTGTGCCAGCTGCTCTTCAATAGGATTTATAATAATTTCTACTTTTGGTAGTGCAGGTATGATTGCTACTGCATTTCTTACAAACTATCAAATTCCACTAAGAGTAGTTTCATTAGGCATTTTAGTTTTAGCTTTATTCACTGTTTGTCGTAGAATAGTAACTAGCTGTTCAATAAATGATATGGAAAAAAATAGTTTGAAGTCAAATTAATTATTTGGTTCATTACACACTGAATTAGAACATGACAAATGAGTATAATAAAATATCAAATATTAATTAGCAAGTAGTTGTTATAAAACTACAGAAATTTCATCCATTCCTTTTTTTCTTCTTCATTGCAGTATTGTGTGAAATTGGCGGCGGATATCTTGTATGGTTGTGGTTAAGAGAAAGGAAAATGGTAACTTTAGATATCATTGGAGGAACCGTTCTTTTAATGTATGGTATAATTCCTACACTTCAGCCTTCTAACTTTGGAAGAGTATATGCAACCTATGGTGGCATTTTTGTAGTAATGGCTATCATTTGGGGTTTGATAATAGACAAAAAGAAACCTAATAGATATGAAATCCTTGGAGAAACGATAGTTATTGTAGGCGCTGCAATAATTTTTTATGCTTCTAGATGATGAAAATATTGAAAAAAATTATTTTTTATTTTTTAGTTTCCTTCATTAGAAATATAACAACAATACCAGATGCTATTCCAATCAATGCAACTATCTGAATTGCAGCAAACATACCCAACAAATCAGCAATAAACCCAATGCCAATTGCTCCAATAACAAATCCCATATCTCTCCAAAATCTGTAAACTCCCAAAGATGTTGCTCGCCATCTAGGATGTGCTATATCACTAATTGCAGCAAGTAAAGTAGGGTACACTAATGCAGTTCCTAAGCCTAATAATGACATTCCTGCCATCCAACCAGAGAATTCTTGTTAATAAAGTATTATTCAAATTCCTATGCTCTGTATGAACATTCCTGGAAATATGAGAATTTTTCGTCCTACTTTATCAGACATAAAACCAGTTGCAAGTTGCAAAATACCCCATATTCCTGGATGTAACGCTTTTAAAAACCCAATATCAGCTGTACCTAAGCTGTATGAGGAAAAGTATATAGTAAATAACCCCCACGAAACACCAAATATCAAATTATTTACTAACCCAGCCTGACTAATAGCAAGTAGAGAACGGTTTTTCCAAGAGGTTTGTAAAAACACACTCGTAAACTTCAAGTTTCCTTTTTCGTTAACACTAATATCGTCTACAGGTTTTGATTCATCTAATGTTTTTATCTCTAATCGAGTAAACTTTCTTGTATCTTTCAGTATTAACCAAGATATCGCGAGTCCAAGAACAGCAAAAATAATTCCTATATAAAAAGGACAGGGTTTTAATCCATATATCGATGCCAGGTAACCAGTTACAAAGCCTACTATAGATACAGCAAAGTATCCTGAAAACTCATTAAATCCAAGGGCAAATCCTCTTTTCTCTTTTCCTACAAGATCTATCTTCATGTTAACAGTCATTGACCATGCCAGTCCTTGATTGATACCGAGAAATACGTTTGCAATTATTATCCAGTTCCAATCTGGTGCTACTAATAATATAACAGGAACAGGTATTCCAAATAGCCATCCCAAGATTAATACATTTTTTCTACCCCATTTGTCAGAGATTTTTCCTGCGAAAAGATTCAGAATTGCTTTGACAAGTCCAAAGCTAGCAATAAAGGATACT
>Ga0073774_1000087_pt1 | contig 17948 bp, 23 predicted proteins | sample InSIn5gowninarea_FD_77487 | JGI IMG/M metagenome (GOLD analysis project Ga0073774, IMG submission 77487) | Clean room microbial communities from NASA Spacecraft Assembly Facility at Jet Propulsion Laboratory, Pasadena, California, USA -... ... | reverse complement strand
TGCTTCTACATTCGGCGTTTCAATCGGAGGGAACAGTACAGGCTCGTGGTGTAGATTGGATCGAAGTATCCGTCTCTTGCCATGAGGCGCTCGAGGAGGAAAAACCGAATCAGCTACCGACAACCATGGCACCTGAGAAGGTCAGCATAAAGCGAAACAGCCGCGAAGTGAACTCACAGGCGGAAAGAAAGGTTCAATAGGTTGCTCCACATCTGCTGATGAGACGGGATTGTCAAGCACAGGAGGGCTGACTGGAGGTGCGGGTGCTGGTTCCTCCTTCTTTACCTGGATAGAGCTTACTTCACTCACGGTTCGTGATGGTGGAGTCGGCGCCTGAGTATTAGAAGTCGTGGAAGTTAAACTGGATGCTTGTGGTGTAGCCGCTAAGTTCTGTTGAGGTTGTTGTGAATAAGCACGCGACATGGGAGGCATTTGTGGTTGTGATGATACCACAAGTGGACCATGCTGCTGCTGCTGAGGCGGAGGTAGCGGTGCCTGTTGCTGCTGCTGATACATCTGAGGAGGGGGTGGTATATGGGGTTGATAGTATTGCGGTCGAGGCCCATGGTACTGCGGCATAGGCGTTTGGTATGGAGGAGGATACCATTGCTGTGGATAAGGTTGATACTGGGGCATCATCGGGCCCATAGGCTGCGCATAGTAATGCTGATAGCCAGGGTGTGGGCTCATATGAGGAGGCGGCCGACCATAGGGCACGCCATCGTGTCGTCTCTGATGAGGTGGTATGGGCATCTGGTGCCCGTATTGCATGTTAGGATTCATTGTACTCTATGGTAGGCAGCCGCCTACTCTCGAACGTCCAACATGGGCAGGCGCGTCGAGAATATTTTCCGGATGGTAGTATAATCAAGAATATATTAGGTTGATGTTGTTACCCGCTCTTGCTGGTCAATCCGCATTGTGATTTATAGAAAGTGCTCGGATAAGGTAAACGGGAGGAAATTCGTCGCGAGTCGTTTGTCGTACCGAGTGAGACACTCTCAGTGACAAAGCGCAATGAGTCAACTATCGCGAGCAAACAAAAAAACCTCGCTGAATACCACAACTCCAAACAAGATGAGTAGAGAGCGGAGAGGTGTGGATGGTGGGCGAAGATCTGTTGATGAAGATGAACATAAGGCTGCAAGTGGCAGCCATAACGAAAGTTAACCCGAGCACGCCCAAATCCTTCTAGATCACGTGGTTTTGTATCGCAGCTGATGACATGACTCCCCGCGCCCCCGGGTGTCCTCCGAAGTCTCTCTGATCCTATCTGCCTCTAGCCACCTTCGCTGCGGCGACGAGGTTTCGATTTGCTCAAACACCATTCTTATTACCTTTCTCTCCTAACACTTGACGTCGAGGAGTCACATCCAGTCTATCTGTGGTCTGAAGAGACGCGTAGGAGAGTTCAGCCACGATGAACTCTGGCAACGACAAAGCCTCAATCTCAGCAGCGCCCTCGAACTATTCACAGACCACTTCGTACGGCGGCGTTGATTTGTCGCAGAAGAGAAGCAATAGTTCAGGTAACTACGGCTCAGGCCTACAAGCCCGGCAAGCTGCACTACCGCGGAACCAACAAGTGCAGAGGAAGCAGAACAAGTCACATAAGAGAGCCCGCCTCTTTGACGACGATGCTGCTGAGACTGCAGCTATGAGGTCGGTTAATAGTCGTAAGGGACAAACGTCCATCACTCACCTCATGAACTTCTCCTTGCCTCCAAGACCTCAATACCAACCGCAGCATCTCAATCACCATCGTTCGCAGAAGTACAATCGAACATGGGGCCTCGGCTCGGGCTATCATGCTGTCGACAAGGCAAAATATGTGCATGCAAACTACCGTTTCATTGTTAAACCTGACCAGGATTATCACACCCAGACTGTTGATGCTGATGTTCATATTGCTTGGGATTCGGTATTGCAGATACTCGCTTCAGCTGATACCCAGTCTACAAGCTGTCCGATATGTCTCTCCACTCCGGTTGCTCCTCGAATGGCGAAGTGTGGTCATATTTTTTGCTTGCCTTGCCTCATCCGATACATGCATTCTACCGACGATACAAATCCTATGCCAGAGAGACGAGCGAGGTGGAAGAAGTGCCCGATTTGTGAAGACAGCGTCTACCTCTCTGAGGTAAGGCCAGTTCGATGGTTTGCTGGGCAGGAAGCGAGCCTATTGAGAGAAGGTGGAGACGTTCTGCTTCGGCTATTGAAGAGATATCCAGGCACCACACTTGCACTGCCACGCGATGCGGCTGACAGCTATGGCCAGCATTATGACATTCCTTGGTTCCACGTAGCCGAAATAATGGACTACGCTCGATTTATGAAGGCTGGTGAAGACTACATGATAGAACAATATAACCTGGAAGCTGTTGCTCTCGAGGAACAAGAAAGAGAGGATGAGCTTATATATGGAGATGAAACCACTTGGTCACGTAAGGCACTTGCTGCTGTTGAGGATGCAAAAACCAGAATCAAAGGTCTACCTAATCCTCCATTACCAGCTCAATCAGACTTAATGGAAGAGGCAGTCCCAGAATCGTGGGATAAGGAGGATACAGGTGTTCAGCTCGACAGCACTTCTGATCTCTCGAATGGTCTTGCTCGCCTATCGTTGGGACAGCACCAAAATGGTGCTTCGAAACCGAGAGCACCCTTTTATTTCTATCACGCACTACCGAACTTTTATCTATCACCTCTGGATATCAGAATTCTCAAGGCCGCGTTCGGAGAGTTTGCGGCCTTTCCATCAACGATTCTTCCTCGTGTTGAGCATATCTCAACTGGACACTTGATTGACGATGATCTTCGCAAGCGAGCTAAATACATGGCTCATCTGCCATATGGTGCTGAAGTAAGTCTGCTTGAATGCGACTGGACGGATATCATTAGTCCTACCATCCTTGAGCAATTTACTGAGGAGATTACTCGACGACGTCGCAGAAACCACGAAAAGGAGGCACGCGAAGAGAGAGATCGAATACGGGCGGAAAGGGAGGAGGATGAGAAGCGCTGGGCAGCTACACGGCGCAAGCGGCCGAGTGAAACACAGAAGAGCTTTTCGGAAGCAGATTTTGCTCCTCTACACGACATGAGCACTTCGCCTCTAGTGGAAGGGGACCTCGCAAACACACCGCCGTGGTCAAATCAACGGAGCCACTCTTCGTTTGCGACTCTGGCCAGTCCAGGTACCAGTCCTGATAGACCTAGAACAGTCTGGGGCACGACAGTAGTCGCGTCAACAACGCCGCCTTTGCATCATGTGCAGCTTCAACCAGCTGTGGATGATGGTTGGCTACAGGATTGGGAGAAGGATCTGCTCGACGAGGCTGATGCAGTTGCTTTGGTTGCTGCAAGTGAAGTCGGCGAAGGTAGTTCAAAGCACTCGGCTCCACCAGGTGGGAAGAAGAACAAGAAGAAGAAAATAACCTTGATGTCGACCAATGTGCGGCGAGGAGCATGAGATAAGTGGTCTTGACATAACAGCTCTTATATTGAACGCTAGGAGTCGTGAGATAGTGATAATATCTATACACAATTTCGAGCAGCAGCCTGCTCTTAGATGCAAGAGTTGTCCCCAATTGTTAACGAACGAGTGAATGTTGTTGGTTCACAAGTCCTATTTTCTTCTGCTGTACTCAGTCTACTGTAGCCGTGCTGACCAAGGAATGGATGCTGCTTTGTTCGAATTGGTTTTTTCATCAATGCCGTCTTATTGACAATCTTAAAATGAGTTATTGTGATTGGTGGGTTTCAACGTCTACTGTACACCGGCAATGGCCTGGATCCTCCTTTGAGCGGCAAGTCCGGCTTTCCTGCGACGAGAAGGACGCCAAATTTTAGTCGTTCAACGCATTTCTGCCGCAATATGTACTTCATATCTGCAGCTTTTGGCTTCGGCCGTCCCATTCCTTACAAGTAGCGACAATACTATGCTATTAGTCGTTCTTTCGCAGCAATTATGACTATAACTCGAAGCCAGTCTGGCATAACACCAAAGTAACAAATCGAAGCTTTACACGAACATCAACTAACTATATCAGAAAGCCGGACCACCCTGGATTCGTGGAGACACCCGGTGCCTTCAAGAAGGCCCGCTCGCGCAAGTCAATTATGATAACTCCAGACGATTCCGATGCACAGTCGGGAAATGATGAGAGGATGACTGTCTCTGAGGGTCCACGACTCAGGTCTGTCGGTTTGGGTCAGAGGGGGTATGAAGGTGAAGAGAAGCCCGCTGGAATTTATACGAATGGGACTGCAAACCGGGTCGATGATGGCCAACTCAACGGTCATGCGAAGGGACCAACGAACGCTAGAGTAATTGACGGGTGGGAAGTCGGTACGGACCCGAAGATCGACCGCTCGGGACACAAGGAGTTTGGAGGCTCGTTCGGAGTGTCGTGCATAATGGCTGGTTTTCCACTGCTCATGTACTACATGTGGATTGGAGCCACATACTACAACGGTAACCTCCCATCTCGAGTCCCTGGCCAGAGTATGACAGCATTCCTGAAACACTTGCTTAACCTGGCTTACACGGGAGCGTATCCTTCAGCTAAGGCATGGGCGATGTATTGGGTGTTCTTTGCGTTCGAGTGCTTCCTCTACATCTTTGCACCAGGCGTCTGGACGAGTGGCAAGCCTCTGCCGCACGCAAATAACATAAAACTACCCTATTATTGTTCCGGAATCTTCTCATTCTGGATCACCAATGCTGTTGCTCTAGGGCTGCATTTCACTGGCGTTTTCCCTCTTTACACTATCATCGACGAGTTTGGGCCTGTCATGTCAGTTGCAATATTATCCGGTATTGGTGTGTCCGTTGTGGCATATGTTTCTGCTCTCTACAGAGGAAAGCAACATCGAATGACAGGAGACCACATCTACGATTTCTTCATGGGCGCAGAGCTAAACCCCCGGATGTTCGGAATCCTTGACTTTAAGATGTTCTTCGAGGTACGACTTCCGTGGTATATTCTATACCTTACCACCTTGGGCATGTGCGCCAGACAATACGAGAGATACGGCTATATTTCGGCAGAAGCATCACTGCTTCTTCTTGCGCATTTCCTCTACGCCAATGCATGCTCAAAGGGTGAAGAGCTCATCCCGCCCACTTGGGATATGTATTTCGAGAAGTGGGGCTTTATGCTGATCTTCTGGAATATGGCCGGTGTACCTCTTAGCTACTGCCATTGCACCATCTATCTGGCCAACCATGATCCACAGGATTCACCTTGGAACACGTATGCTGTCATAGCGTACCACTTCCTCTACTTGTTCGTCTATTGGATATGGGACACGTGCAATGGTCAGAAGAACCGTTTCAAGAATGAGCTGTCAGGTGCAGGTACCCTTCGATGGACCTTTCCACCTCTGCCATGGGCCCATGTTGAGAACCCCAAAACTATTCCATCGGAAGCAGGTCCTTTGCTTGCTGATGGGTGGTGTAAGTGTTTGCTGCAGTAGAGACATGAACTATTGTGCTAACTTTTGACAGATGGCTTGGCTCGTAAGGTTCACTACACCTGCGATCTTTTCTTCGCCCTTTCATGGGGAGCGGTAACGGGCTTCAGATCACCGTTTCCGTGGTTTTATCCTGTTTTCTTTACTGCTATGATTATACATCGTGCTATGCGAGATATTCAGAGGTGCCGAATAAAGTACGGCGCTGCTTGGGTAGAGTACGAGAGGCAAGTGCCATATTTGTTTATCCCAGTAAGTGCGCAACAAGCTAGTGCCGTAGGCAGAACTGACCGTATCACAGTATGTGTATTAAACAGCAGAAGACGATAATGTAGATATAATAACATTTGTTGGTTAGCACAGCGATGGCGTTGGATCGGGATCTAGGAAGACAATTACCTGCACAGATAGAAGAGACGGCATTGCACAATGGCGAAGTTGCGTTTGCATCTGGAAACGGGATGCAACCAACGACACTGAGGCGGATCTGAAATCAAGGTGTTGCGCAGTCCAAAATACTAATGTCACCTAGCATGGGATCCCATTGATTGCGTTGACATAGATGTGAGTACTACTGTGGTTCGCAGCTTTAATATCAAAGACTTCAAGAATACCGATTTGATCTACGAGTGTCCCATTCCCACTGTCACTGTTAGGGTAAATATCATTGAAGCTCCGGCGACTCATTCATCACCTTTACTAGACAGATACACTACATTCAGAATGCGTTCACTTCCGACCAGTACTGCACATGTCGATGCGTCCTCCTCCTCTCAAGCATCTGCATTAACCAACACCTTGCTAATATCAAAAGCAATTACTCGTACACCTCTTACAGACAGCCAGCTTGACCAATTTCCTGATCCCACCAGCGAGAATCTCTGGTTATTACCACTTACTCGACTCGAAACCCTGGTTGGCCCACCGTTATCTGCGTTCTTTGATCCTCGTCCTGGATCATCGCAGAATGACGAAAGCCTGACATTTCTATCCTCGTCAACAGTTTCTCTTCTGTTGCCACAGTCAGAGTCTCCTAACCGCTCCTTTACAGCAACCAATATAACAGCAATGTTTGTCACACCTGAATCCTCAACACTAGAATCTGTCACTAATGGCTCGACGACAATCGTGATAAGTTCTTCGTCGAAGACCAATGGAAATCAGGCTACAACTTCACTCACATCCACATCCACATCCACATCCACATCCACATATAGACCTTCAGAGTCTGCCAGTAGCGAACCACTCACGGCATCTACCACGGTTGTAATGGCAACATCTACCAATGGCAACACTCTTGTGCGCAGTTCTATAACCACTAGAGTAAGTCGTCGTGTATCGCGATTTGTTACAGAACTGACCACATGCTGCAGTCTTCAATTTTACCTCCCACTCTACCACAGACCATCTTAACAACACCGACCGTGACCTGCAATGCTTCACTGGTCGGATCCTGCGCAGCTCCCACACACAGCACACAAACTACTTCTCCGAATGCCTCTCACCGTGCCATTGTCGTCGGTTCAGTTGTCGGCGCGATCAACGCAGTTGTTCTCGTCCTCGCTGTCTTCATGTGCTACCATCGCCGTGTCTTATGTTTCCGCAAAAAGTCAAATGTACACGACTCACCATACGAACCTACTCCTACACCGTGGTCTGAAGATACTCCACCAGACAAGAGGACCGGCGAAATCAGCGGGGCAGGAAGCTACGAGAACTTTCCAGCTCTAGAAATTGGCGAACCAGGTCCAGCATTCACAGCCGACGATCTCGCACACATGCCATCAGATGTGAATACGCTCCGTCATACTATTGCTGCGCGAGCAACAACACCTACACCAGCTCCACCACAAGAATACAAAGAAGACGATAGACGAGGCCACGTCCAAAAGACAAGTGATACCACAATCGCCTCCTCAGTGCTCTCCGACCCGTTCCGCACTCCACCAGCACCAAACGACACCTCATTCCCACGTACCTCCTCCGAAACACTTACATCCACTACATCTCCACCATCGAACCATCAACCCTCAGCCTCAAAAATAGGTCTCGCAATCACCCGCTACTCAACCCACAACATCTTCAACACACAACCTCCACGCCCCATCTCGCCAACCCAACCATGTCCCCTCATCCCCTCCCAAATCCTAAACATCAGCAACAGCGATAACCACAACCACAACCGCAACTCTTCTTCTTCCTCCTCGATACACTCCACAGCCTCAACCACAGCAACCCAACCAGACGACAAAACCACCACCACCACCGCCCCCGAAACACTCTACATAGGCAAAGCTCGTCCAATAAACTTCCAATCCTTCCGCCGCCACAGTCTAACACCTCGAGTCATCAACATCGTCGCAGCAGTCAATAACAACTCAAGTTCAGAATCCGTCAACCTTGCAAACGATGGTCCTACGCTCACCCGCCGCCGCGATTCCGTCCGCGCTCGCTCCGCCAGCCCACTCCGCTCTAGTCTCAGTTTGCACTCTGGCTCCCCTGCGAAACTCGATAGATATTTTGACATCCGCTCGCATGCGCACAGTCTCTCGGCATCGTCGTCGCAGTCTGGAGGCGGAGCTGAAGGCGCAGGTATGCAGTCAAGCAAAGCGTACAACGATATGGTCGCGGCTATCAATCGGAAACCAACATCTTCATCTACGAGACGCAGTAGAGATGGGCCTTGTTATCCGCCGACGAGTTATCCGGAGATTGTTGTTGGGCGGTCGATGTCGCAGGTCAAGCGGGCTATTCGGGAGCAGAAGGATCGTGCTTTTGGTGGTGGGGCTGAGACTGAAAAGGAGGTGGGGAGTGGTGATGGTGATGGTCGACTTCCGGATAGTGTCGTGGTTGTGAGGGGTGGAGGGAGAGGACGAGCTGGAGCGACTGGGTTGGGGGAGTGAGAGATGAGATGTGAGAGGTACGCTAGATTTACTACGTTGGATTTACATGGGTCCGACTCGGGGATTGAAGATAGAACCGTCTGCATTGTGATGAGGATTCTACCCTACGAAGTCTGCTACATCGCGACTTGTCTTGGGCATGTGCATCATTTTGATAGATATGAGCGAGGAGTTGAAGGTTAGCATGCTAAGGTTGTTGAGGGATACAGCACGGGGCTTGGTTTTACAAGCCGATTTCGAATTGGGATTAAGGAAATGACTGCGTGCCATGAGGTATTCCTGGATTGGGTTGAATGATAGTGACGGCTGAAGATCAATCGAGTGCTCACAAAGCTTGTTCCATCCATATACATTTTTGTGACCGCCTATGGTCGTGCACATACAAGTATCATGTGTGCATGGTAAGGATCAAGAACTTCCTCATTTCATTACTCAGAGCCTACAGTACTCCGATACACCTGTTCTGCTTTGCATAGTACATGGCAGGAAGCAGTCAATGAGAAAATACAGCGCAGTACTGTGTAGGAAAGCACATGCCTGAAGCACTGTCGGTCGTCCCTTCCGTTCGATTTGCACCTCTTCCCATTTCTAGATCCCTGTTATTCTTACAATGTCTGCAGAATTCCATATGCTCTTCGGTAAGAACAGATAGAGACAGTGGTGGAAATCGAGGATCACATGCCAATATGAGGTTGCTTCCCATGCACAGGCTTGGCGAAACCTACCTAAGGTCCTGGTTAACCACTTGCCACAACAGTTCAAGGACCCTGAAGCAAAGACTTCAGCCTCCAAGTGGTTTTGTGAGTGGATGGAAGGCAAGCTTCGGCATGTGCCTGAATTGTGGACCTCGGACCCTGACTTTTTAGATCATCACATAAATGCTGACGTCAACATGATTGGTCTTTAAAGCCTCGTGAAACGGCCAGCCAACCACAATATAAAGAATATTCAACCTCAGAAGGTGTAGGTTTTTGAGTCTCGTGCTGCGGCGACCGCTTCTTTGTCACTCCTTTCGTTATTCCTGGGCTTTATTGTAGTACATCGGTCTGTTTATCTTGTTTGAGGTACCGAGAGGCAACATGTCGGCGACAACAACCACTACAGCGCCAATCATTACACTGAGATATCGGAGTGTTATTGCGGGGCCGCCAGAGACGGAACAGCTGGTACCTTCGCGTACTGGAGAGAAGCACGATCTGTCTACAACTTCTTCCGACCATCGTGCCAATGTTGCTGTAGCAAGGGAGGCTCCGGTCAAAAGCAAGAATGATCCGTATGGCTATCACAGCAGGAAGAAGACGGTATGTGCGAGTTTGGTATTGTGAAAGATTTATCCTGCTGACATATCCCTCCCTAGGTCCTTGAGCAGCACTGTGTTTTCTTCGACAGAGACAACGACGGTGTGATATGGCCTATCGATACATGGCGTACATGTCGTGACTTTGGCTGGGGTATTCGGCTGTCATTGTTCTTTACTTGCTTTCTTCACCTTGTTCAGTCTTGGGGTACTGTACCATGGTTCTTCCTGATTCCAGATCCTTTGTTCCGAGTTTGGATTCACAACATTCATCACAACAAGCATGGAAGTAGTACGCTGGCGTTCGACAACGATGGCCATTACCGGCCGCAGTTCCTCGACGAATTCTTCGACAAGAATGATCGGACTGGAAAGGGTGGCGTGACTTTTGAGGAAGGATACAATGGCATTCGGAACCACAGATTTGCATGGGATATCTTTGGTCAGATCTCTGATCTGTTCGAATGTAAGTTTTTGCTCACCTGCATGTGGCTAATCAGTTTCTAATATTCTTTTTTCACAGGGGGTATGACATATGTGATGCTGTGGCCTGAGGACGGTATCATCAGAAAAGACGACGCACGACGTGTGTTGGACGGCAGCATCTTTCACGAAATGACGGTACAGCACCGCAAGTACAATGGTGATCAGATAAAGTAAGCGTTTATGACATTTGAGGCTTGGAGTCTTGATCCGATGCTGGTGGACAGTATCAGCCTGCCACAGCTTGCAGCAGTGCCGTGGCTCTCATGTGATGGTTCAAAAACAACCTTGGACGTTCGTTCGCCGCAGTACGGCGGAAGTACAGCAGCGACCAGTGACATATTGATCTTGCAAAGAAAGTGGAACAGACTCAGTGTGGTATGTGGTGTTCAAAACCACGTTGAGTAAGAAAAGGCAAGCAGGATCCGAAATGTGCAAACACGTGGCAGATTTATCATAGTCACTGGACCGTGCCTGCCAGATATGGAGAACTCATATGCAATTGCACAGATGTGCTAATAACAGAAAGCATTCGTGATGGAGGGGCAAGACAGAACCGCTCTTTCTCAGACTAGGTAATCTTCATGTTCCCTAAACAGTGCAAATAGCCATCTTTAACAATCTATGCTCTTAGACCTCGGAGAGCATTTCGTTCAGACTAAAAGTTACCACACCCAAGGACAGCTTCCAGCGAAGTCTTGCTAATCAGTTCCATCTGGGACAGTCATTCGTGAAGATCGCGTTGCATTCTACCGTACCTCATCCAGAATACAGATATTGATACACCACCCATCCTGTCAATCACGCCTGTCAACCCGGGTACCTGGGCACTTCCACATGGTGAGCGTGGAATCTTGGTACCGCTTCGGTTCGCTTCGTTCATTGTATGTCAGCTACGGATTTTGCCTTGCAGACCATGTTCAGCAGACAACTGCTGCACCCTGTCATCCAATAGTCCATTACTTGTAGTACTCTAGGAATGAACTTCCATTGGAATTGCGAAGTGTAACATCGTATCGACATACATCATCAGCGTTAGCTTGTGTACTGTAGGCAGTAAGCCGGAACCAGCCGGGACAGTGAACAAAAGCCCCCGAGCGGTCTTGAACAGCGTTCTTAACATCACAATTTGTCATATCACTACGACGACCTAGCTAGATCTGGTAATGAGATTGTCGAGTCTAATTCTGAAGAGCAAAACTTCAGGTCAATACATGTAGGTGGTGGTGGGACATGATACAAACACGAATGAGGGACTCGAACGATTGGTAGGGAATGCGAGCCAAGAAAACACGCTAACGCAGGTACCAGAAGTCGAATATTCCGACTCAACGACGGCATTTGATTCTCCATGTTTCATCAACTCTGCTAGGAGACGACACCTTGTGACATTTCCCACGCGTAGAGAGTATCTACTGCCCAGCACAGTCATACCGATGTCCCTCTTCACTAACCCGACACTTCGAATGTGGCAGATACCCGATTGCCATGTGGTCCACGCTCATTTGGCATGCCTGTTTCGTCTCATTTATCTAGCATGCTTTTGCCAACTCGCAAACTACACTGGAGCGGGTTGAGGAGTAAAACAAGGCAAACTTATTGCATGATCAAATCGGAAACACCGGGCCACAAACAATGAAATGCAGAGACGCTCGGATCAGCAACACGGCGTCGTTTAAAGCTGGGTCCAGGCTTGCACTACCTGACAACAGCATTCCGCAGACAAAGCCCATTCAACCTATTCTTTCTATGAAAGACATCTTTAATTGGCACATAGTAGCTTTGTTGATATTGACCACGCTATAGCCCAATATTCTGGAATGCGCTCCATACAAGCACATCCTATCAAGGTCTGTCCTCTTATCAATTCCTACTGTGATTGTATGAAAGAGAAAAACGCACGAACCCTACCAAACCCCATTTCGAAGTCACCTAATATCGCCCGATCAAGTAAGTGTTTCAAGGTAAGATTGCGTGTCAGACGTCCAAGATCTGTATCGTCTTGAATATCTCGAAGCCTCCAAATTCAACATACACTCTCTTTCCACGTCCCTCATTTTCTCTTCTCCCGAAGTGACCATCTTGGCTGCAGGCAGCTGTCAGAGTCCACCTTGGCAATATCCTGCAGGCACAGTCGGGTCTAGCACTACATCCAACGCCTTCACGGAAGACTCGAAAGAGTATATATTGACCAGACCACTCCTGCTTGGATCCCGTCCGTCTTTGGCCAACTAGTCACTCGTTTCTTACCACATTCTCTTGCCAGTTTCGTGCGCTCTTCACTCATTTTGGAGTTGCCCTGGACTCTTCATTCTTTCACTTCTACTTCAGCCATTTTCACTTCGACCAAGATAAAAGTCGAGATTCTGTTTAGCAGACTACCTGTTTTCTTCTTTTCTGACGCACATCTTATCACACTCTTTCAGTACCCAACCCAGAACTATCGCTAACCTCGTCCTACTGACAACCTTGAAAACATCCAAAATGAAGTTGTCAAGCATTCTCGCAGCTGCGCTACTTAACATGGCCTGCGCCTCTCCAGTCCAGAAAGAAAAGAGATCTACAATCACTGATGTAATCCTGGAGACTGCAACCATCACCGTTACAGCATCACACAGCCACTGGTCACACAGGACTCGTACCACCAAATCATCCTCATCCAAAGCCACAACAATCACCAAAACCATCACCAAATCAGTCTCACAAACACAAGCAGCAACTCCACCAACCAGCACCAGCACATCCTCCACCCCTTCAACCCAACAAAACCCCACCAGCACCCTCTCATCCTACGCCGCCCCAATCCTAGAACAACACAACCTCCACCGCACAAACCACTCCTCACCCCCCCTAACCTGGTCCTCCACCCTGGCCACCATCGCCGCCGAAATCGCCTCCTCCTGCTACTACGCCCACAACATGACGGCGGGCAGCGGCATATCCTACGGCCAAAACATCGGCGCCGGCGCTATTGGAACTGACGTCCCCAAAATGATAACAAACCAAATGTACAACGACGAAATCATGTTCTACCCCGGTCCGTACGGCGGGACTAAAGACCCTGACATGACGAACTTTGAAAGATGGGGCCATTTTAGTCAGATTGTTTGGAAGGGGACGAGTGAGGTAGGGTGTTTTACGCAGTTTTGTGGTGAGGGCGGATTGGGGAATGTGGGTGGGGATGTGGCGCCGTATTTTACAGTTTGTAATTATGGTCCTGCTGGTATGTTTTCTTCTCTTTTTCTTGAGTTGGGAGGTGTTTGCTAATTTTTGTGAATAGGGAACTTTGCGGGGGAGTATGCTGCGAATGTTCTTGCTCCGCTTGGGCAGGCGCCTATCTTTCTGTAGGTGGCCGACGAGAACCTACTATCACTTGTGACAAGCTACTTCGCGCCAAGCACGACATTGCTACTTATCCAGCCGCGGCGAAGGTCAGTCGTTCGTGCTGCAAACATGGCACTGCTTTGGGATGGCCTCAAGGGTACGATTTTTTTATTTTTTTGTTCTTTTGATCCCGAAGCGTTGCTTTCGTGGAAACCTTTATATTTCGAATTGCGCAGGCGCTTATAGCAAAACTTCATTGACCTTCAAGGCTCTGTGTGGCATGATTAGGGACATGGGCTTCCCAATCTTGTAGTCTTCGAGCACGCTAGCACTTGATTGACTAGTAGACGCGAACTTTCTTCGCCATACAAGTTTACTGTTACTGATTTATTGTCACGAAGGAGTTTCTATTACCGTTTCTATCAACATCATAAACCCTTCTCTTCACTGATGCTATCCGTTGCTCCATACGTTTACCAGATCAGCATGCATAGCTGCTGCCGTCTTGTAAGTACGCTTAACACCTGCAACCAACGCCGAAATCGTCATTCTTTGCTCGTCACTGGTGGCGCGAGCACCGGCTATTCATAATAGTAATAGTAGGGCCAAACCTGCGATTCTACGTAGTTTGCGTTTCTGGGAGAGAACTCATTTCTATGATATTTTCAACGTGAGATTCGACTTCCTGGTGGTTGAGAGTTGGGGCAGGGATTTCGTGTCTGGACCATATGGTGGAGTAGTCATAGATTACGGAGTGGTAGATTGAGATTGCGGAGTAGTATGTCCAGGCTAGGATCGTGTGCTGATCGTTTTATAGGTGTTCGCAAGGAGACCAGGCTGAGGCTGTTGTTTTCCAGGTGGTTAGGGCTGAAATTGAGTTGGAGACCTTCTTGGGCAAATTCGGCGAGGGTTATGGGTGGGGAAGCATTGTGTCTTATGGAGACTGGAATATTGTAAACGAATTCGTGAACACTGCATGGAAGGTGAGTGTAATGTCTCAAGTGGTTCGTGTATGACTCACCGAACACATAGATCTGAGATCAGGGTCATCAGGGTCAAGAGATCCTCAAATGGATGCCATTGGTGGGCGTAGGTGTCCAGCTATAAGTCTCTTATGAGATACTGCCAGCGATTTGTCGCCGAGAAGGAGGGCTTTGAGAAGAGCATGGCACGGGCAACCTCGAAAACGCGGAACTCTAGTAGCACCGCTCTTCCGGCACCAGATCGACAACCGTCCGGTGTTAGGCATTGCAGTATCTTTGAGGTCCCGCTTGACATATGCTGTAACCAGCCTTCTCCCGAGTTACTGCACATTAGCTGCAAATTGCTAATGCTCTCACTCGACCAATACCAGTGCATACAAGTCCCACCTCGAACAAACCAAGAAAGAAAGAACTCCATAGGAGACTTGGTAAGTCTTCTTGGGTGGATCGTATGATCTCCAACACAAGTGTGTTGATTGCGTGGCTATATAGACGCAGAGCATCATGGGTAAGACTTCTGCTGTCAGATGAGGCCTTGTATGCACAATGTAGTGCACCAATCGCTGCCACAATATCTAGTGTGCTTTCATGCAAGACGAGGTTGGTCTGGATTGCCGTCGATGATGCCGTAAGCCTCTGACTAAATGTATCTTGAGGTAGGAAGATCGAGAAGAAATGAGATACGTATCTTTCACCACTCGTCAGTTTGATGGTATGAATGTGCGCTGCAGCCTTCGCGGCAAGAACGTCTTCCTGCTTGATTGTGGACCTCGCGGGGCTTAACTTGATAATTAAGTTTCGAACAGGAAATGAACACAAGATCTGCTTTCGCACACAATTCGTACAAGGTTTTCTGCCTGAGCACTAGGTCCAGTCAATATCAGTAGCCTATGAGGAATGCTGTCTCACCTTCAGGTGGCTTAATGAGCATTCGATGCATCGTGTTCGACGCTTTCTTTGGTCAAGGGGGCCAGCGCATTTGATTGTCGACAGCATGTTTGTTGGATTCAATGTGGACTGTGGAAGCCATCATTTGATTTCCACTGCCAGTTTAAGCATTTGCTTTGTTGTCTACTCGTGTTTGGCATTTTGTTCTTCATACGAGCGGAGAGGATGTCAATTGACTCTCCTACGCCTTACCACTTCGAGTTCGATATGAGCGAGGCTAATACGGGTTAACAGGGATCTGAGCGTAAGCTTTTCTATTTCATACCTTATTGGCATTCTGATGTGAGCCAGTACTAACCATAATGTAGTTCAATGCCATACTAGCATCAGACTTCGAGATACGGATGGCTGGTAAGACAAAATAGTCTCGCGATCGCTGATGATGTACAAATGGCTGAGCCGTCAGTTGTCTTGATACATGTGCTAATGAAGCAGACAGAGCCAGCATGGGAAGAGTGTAGGTGTATACAAATTAACCTGCCCCCTCAGAGCACAGTTTCAAGTTTCAACCCCTCTGCATCCTCTCTACACACAGGCAGCTCTTACATTCAACATGCAGTGGCCGAAAAGTCTTGCTATTACGGCACTCTGTTGTATTCAAAGCTCGATAGCTGCTATCGCCACTCTACCTCCCTCCAATGTAAGCTTTGGAGTAGCCTGTACCGTACAGGATGTCGTCAACAACAATTTGTCAGATCCTTTCGACCCAGATGGACAGAGCAGACGCATCATGCTATCAGTCTTCTTTCCCACAGTCACGAGAACAGACTGTCAGGAAGTCGAGGTTCCATATGTGCCACCACTTACAGCTTCCGTATATGATCAATTGTACGCCGAGGAGAGTATTCCCAACGGAACATTCGAAGCCTTTCAATTGACGCTATGCAAAGAGAATGATAGCATGTCTGTGTTCGAGCCCCATCTGCATCTTCCCGTTATTCTCTTCTCTCCTGAACTGGGCAATTCTCGTTTGATTTACAGCGCAATAGCGGAGTCACTGGCTGCTCAAGGGTTTGTGGTCATCACCCTTGATCACCCTCACGATGCCGCCATTGTCGAATTCCCGGATGGATCGTATGTTCCCGCGGCAAACATTGCGAGTTCAGATCAAACCGAGATGGCCTTGGACATTCGTACACAGGGTGTTACGTTTGTGGTTGATCAGCTGCACAACACCACATCCACCGAGTCCCTCCTTACCGGTTTGTATGGTTCTATCAATCTCAAGACCATTTTCATCGCTGGCCACTCACTGGGAGGTACTACCGCTGCATCTGCAATGTTGAGCGATGTAGGATTTCTCAGTGGAATTAACCTTGGTGGCACTCTCTTCGGCATGGTCATCCAGGATGGCCTCACTCGGCCCTTTATGATGCTGGCTCATGAAGGCAAAAGCTAGACAACAGATTCTTCGTGGGTCGACATGTGGCCACGTCTCGAGGCGTCGAAAGTGCAAGCATCTGTTGATGGCACAGTGCATGCAAGTTACACAGATTTTCCATTGCTTGTCGATGCGCTGGGACTGCGTGCAAGCTTACCACCAGATGCAGTGGCAGAACTGGTTGGCACCACACCCGGTGAACGAATGCTTGATATAGTCGCAACCTGTACACGGTCATTCTTTTGCTTTGTTCTCCTCAGGCCCCAACTGCTCGAACAATCTTTAGGCAATATTACCGAGGTAGAGGTTGCCAACATCAGTCTCAGTAATACGGATTTCTGGAATAACCTGGTTCCTCTTTGCAACTAGTTCGTCTACCAGTTGGGATGAACCGTGCTTACCATACCTAGCTCACATGAATCATACTCGGGACCGGAAGTACATGCGATGAAAACATGGTTAGATTTGGTTAGGAGTGACAGCTAAACGGTACCGAAGAATTGCACAATGCAACATGGGCACAGTTTAATCCTAGAGCTCGATCTCATGTTGCAATAATGTCTCTCGCTGGATTTACGTAACACTCCGTACCTCTTGTACTGCATGCTGGTACAACATGGATGTTCGTGGCAGTTGTAAGCGAATTCCAGTGGTTGTTGTAGCTCACTTATCACCACTGCGTCGATCTAAACAAAAGTCTGGGGTCGATTTTGTGGGGAGCGCCATTTTCGGTGTTCGATCGACGTTGCCACTCGTCAATTTGGAAGCTTTCACCACTGATCTGGAATCCACCATGCTAACCAACACCTTTTTGATGTGCAGGTCTCGTATACTGACAGGGAACTGGCGCATCTTAACCAGTGGGATGCGTGCTTCGACAGACAACATCAACATCGATTGTTCTAGATGTTGTGTAGTGGTCGTATGAAGGTGAAGCCTGTCTTCGCAACGGGCAACATTGATTGACGGTTCGAGCCCTTCTCTTGCTTATCGATAGTGCTGCCACACTCCTTTGGCTCCTACAAGTGGTGCCCCCGATCAGAACCTTCCCTTTGAGCCGCGTCCGGATCTGTCAAGAATTCTCGGCTCGGAAGGACGATTCCGCCACCCACGAGTCGTCCAGCTCGCAACAAGCACATTAAACCATGCTT
>Ga0073774_1000086_pt1 | contig 17972 bp, 10 predicted proteins | sample InSIn5gowninarea_FD_77487 | JGI IMG/M metagenome (GOLD analysis project Ga0073774, IMG submission 77487) | Clean room microbial communities from NASA Spacecraft Assembly Facility at Jet Propulsion Laboratory, Pasadena, California, USA -... ... | reverse complement strand
TGTGTGTGTGTTGAGAAGGCAAAGACAAGAATCTCGACCTTCTCAATGCCTCCTCCACCTGAAGGATAGTGTAAAATTAGATAGTTTACCACTAATGTAATAGCTATAGTTGTTCACTATTGAAGGTAGGAAACCCAACTAACAGTCAAGGCCATAAACCTGGGAGTTTGGGTTCTATTAATTTTGTTCATGAGATGCTTTTACAAGAATTGAACTTGTTATCTTTTGTTTAATTTTTTTTAGATGAAGAATATACTAGTCGAAATCCTATTCGCTTCATGTGTAGATAAAATTCATTTTCCTTATCGTCATAGATTTGGTAGCAATACGCCCTTGCCTAGTACAAGAATAAGTATGCAAGTTTGATTTTATTTTTTGGTGCTCCATTGTATGTAGTTGATCGAAAGCTTCCTCAAATCTCCCATTTTTAGCAAATGTTATGATGTGCCCAATAATACTACCAGGCTCTTTATTTCTAGAATCTTGCTAAAGTATTTTCCCATTCCATTGTGGTGGCAACTATGCTTGAATAAACTCTTCTATGATATTGCAGTAGTTCTTCCATGTGTAGTATTGTTTCTAAGTTATCAACAAAGTTGTTAGAAACATTACTAGTGAATAGGTAGTGCTCTTGAATTAGTTGAACAATTCTGCCACTTTTCCATTTTAATGGGAAATATTATGTCATTAATTGTACATGTTGCCAGTAGGACTTGATTAAAAGTTTCTTTGGGCATTCCTGCTAACCCTCTTAATGCCTTGTGTGTATTGGTATGTTGTTTGGCGTGTCGTCCTTTTTGCTAGTAACTGCTAGGTTAGTCAGCCTTTTCCCTAATGACCATTGGGTTAGGCAACCAATCACCTATTTCATTGGCTAACATTTTTGACATGTATATATTTAATAGACCCCAAGTTCTCTAGTGCCTTCCTAATCCAAGTTAGACTACTGTCCATCTTCCAAGATGCCTTTGGGTTCTTACCTTTAAGATGATTTATAATGATTTTTGAATTGCCTTCAAAAATCTCTTACTAGAGGCGTTGTTTAATTCATAGCTTGATACTAAATATAAGAGCAACCACCTGTGCTTAGATTTCATTTCGTGACTTGTCCAATGCTTCCGTCAGGTAGTATAAAGGCCACTCATAATTAACGCAGAGAGGCAACAATTTATAGCATTAGATCTTGGTGCTTCTCTTGTCAAGATGAGTGTTAAGTATTCTCCCTCATTTCTAAGTTGGTGAAGATCTACCATTAAAGGTAATAGCCTATCTATTTTTTTAGTATTTCTTTTGTTAGAATCGAAAGTTTCAATTTTCACCTCTGAAAAAATACAATCACCTCATTTTCAGAGCTTCGATCTATGAATTCTTTTGGGACTCTAAATCTTGAATGTCAAAAACATAATTTGAATAGCAAATTAATCAGATTACATATTTTTTTACTATTAGAATTTGCTCAATTTTGCTGGAAAAGTTTATTTTTAGTGTCTTCGATCAAGCATCATGCTTGGAAATTTTCTTCTGTTGTTGTTGTCATTTCTTTTTGTGTTATGTTCTTGTTTCTTGTCTTGGAACAATCCCCACTAGCATTTGTACATTAATTTGACTTAATGCAGTTGGAGGAACCCACTAGCGATGGCTCTTTTCCCAAAGAGCTTAAGGTTTATTCGTTAACATATGTTTTTGCTCGGTTGGAAATTGATTCTAATTTTTCTTTTTTAAATGTTAGTTTGGGCCTTTTGAGTCCATGGATGATGCCACCATAGAAATGTTATTTTGGGGCATTCTGTACTGATAGCCAAAATTAAATTAGAAGAAAATACATAAATTTTATGTTTGCACATTGCAACCGGCGATGGTGAGGTCCAAATAAGTTTTTTTTGGAAGTTTCTTTAAGAAACTTCTTTGACTGCATTCTTTGGAAGCACATGGTCTACCATCTAATGGATGGCCTCTGTCAACTGTTAAGCTGTAACTCTGGCTACATGACTGCCCAACTAGATGTCTTGTGATTGCTTTATGGCCTTTTAGGGATCTAACTTTTCTTTTGAACAACTTTGTGTTTCAATGCTGAATTGGATTGTTAGAGGCTTTTTTGTCATTGTTGTAAAAGTTGAAGTTTTTTTACCTAGCACCTTTTCCTAGTTTTATCTCCATACTAGAACTTCTCTCATGAACTGGTGTTAGGGCCAAGCATTATACCAACAATATTCCTTCTTTATGTCACTAATGGTCTTTAAATCAGGCATCAATATTCAGTGGTGTAATGCCCTGGCTAGGGCTTCCTATTGTATCACTAGATCTCATAGTGCTACTTATATTCATTTGCAAGCTGCTACATAAGTTACTATGGAATTAAGTCAATATGGATACCACAACTTAAACGCTCTTCATTAATCAATGTTAGCAAGGATGTCTATGCATACACCTTTTCTTTCAGCCACTCCACTAGCTTACAATGAGTATTGGCTGACATCAACCACCAATACCCTTAACTTATCTACCATATGCAGTACCTTCCACAATTTCTACTAGGCATGTAGCCTCTAGTCATCCACCTTTTCTCATATTTTCTTCCTCTCCAAAGTAAATGTTCCAAGGCATTTAGTTCACTCAACTTCATGAACAACTATAGCTATTACATTAGTGGTAAACTATCTAATTTTACACTATCCTTCAGGTGGAGGAGGCATTGAGAAGGTCGAGATTCTTGTCTTTGCCTTCTCAACACACACACACACACACACACACACATATACATATGTATATATATGTGTGTGCGTGTATATATGTGTGTGTGTATATATATATGTATATATTTATATAATGTATATACATATACATATACACACACATATATAGATGTATATATATATGTATATGTATATACATATACATATACATATATACATATATACACACACACATATACACATACATACATACATATATATACACATACATACATACATATATATACACACATATATACATACATACATATATATATACACATACATACATACATACATATATATTTTTCCTCGGAAAAAAATGTAAATTTTTAACTTAAATAAAAGTACAAAATTACATAGGGTATGCTTGTCAAAGTAGACACAGTAAGAAACAGTAGAAAAAACTTTACAAAAAAGACGAGCCCAAACGGGGCTCACCAAAAGCTATCAACTAGATACCATACAGAAACAAAGAAGAGATGAGTCAAGCAGTGGCTTGAGGCCCTTCCTTACCCCTCTTCCCCTTTTTGGATGTCACTTTTTTCAATACACCGACACTTTGTTTTGCCGGAACGATCTGAAGTTCATTTTCCAGTCTTCCCTCAGGGATATTGAAAGACACCTCTTTATCCAAGTCTGAGGATTCATGAGCCCATTTGATTCTGCAAGAATTTGACTCCATGAGTAACCTTCTCTCTCTCTCTCTCTCTCTCTCTCTCTATATATATATATATATATATATATATATATATATATATATATATATATATATATATATAGGGATGTGTGTGTGTGTATGTCTGTATGTGTATGTGTATACACACACACACACATATTAGGGTCAACTCACCCAAGAGCTCTCCTTAAGTTTTGGCTTTCAAGTGTGCTCAATAATTTTGATGTCCATGTCATTGATAGTTTAATACAAACTCTATCCTCCTTCAAAGACTCATGCTACTTAGTTGTTAGTTCTTTCCTTTTCTATTGTCTCTCTTCTAGAAGTTGGATTTACTCACAATCTATAGTGATAAATGAAGACAACAGAGGAGTTAGCTTTCCATAATCATCTCCTACATCTTTCTTAGTCTTTATTTCCTTCTTATCCTTTTAGAGAGGAGAAGAATTTTCTACTAGTGCATTGAGACACCTTGATAGATTTTTTATGGTGATGTTGTGGACCTAATCTGTTTTATTCAATCATAGTTAGCTATTAGTTTTTCTTATGGTAGTACCTGGTTCCAAACTTTATGTGTGGGTTTGAAAATCCCAAACACAGACACAACCTGAAACCTTTAGAGTTATAGAACTTCTCAGGTCCTGATATAGAAGTTCCATTCAAAACAAAACTTTTGAAGTAGGGTGGGAGCTTGATTTTGTGCCCAAATCTCTTTACTGGTTTTGAGACCTAGATTTACCATCATCAAAACTATCAGTAAATAAACAAAGAATACATTAGACCATACAACAAACCGACACTCCATACAAGATGAAGTATATAAGACTTGTAGTCATTTTGCTGGTGGATGCACATCATCTCTCAGCCCCTCTAGTTTCAAAAAATCCAATGGCTCCATAGTAGAAGACCAAGCATCTATAAATTCATAAGCAACTAGCTTTTTCAAGCCCCTCTTATCTAATCAAGGGTCAAATTTTCCAAAATAGAAAAATTGGGCTTCTCTATCATCGCCAAATCTATCTCTCAAGAAGACAACAACATGATGATGGAACCTATCATGATGTACACTCTTCAATTTGTAGTTTTTTTTATATGGAAAAAGGCAAGGCGCCCTAGACCAAATGGTTTTTCAGTGGACTTCTTTTAAAATATATGGCACATCATCCACACAGTGTTACCAACAATTGTTGAGGAAACAATATCCTCATGCAAGTTTTGTAAAGCTCTAAAGGCAACTTATCTCTCTCTCATTCCAAATGTTGATAATGCAAAATATTTAGGGGCCTATAGACCAATATCACAATGCAATATTGTGTGAAAAATCATTTCAAAAATCGTAGCCACACGACTCAACATCTTCTCCTATCCCTTACATCAAAAGAACAAAGCGGGTTTCTAACTAATAGGCCATCCACTCCCTCAAAGTAAAAAAAACCAAGTATGCTTCTCAAATTAGAACTTCAAAAAGCTTCTCATGAAATGAACTTAGGTTCCCTCAAAAAAATCTTTCTAACCCTAGGCTCTTATAAGAAATTGATTAAACAAATCTAGGGATGCTATTCAATAGCCTCTTTTGTTGTCCTTATAAATGATGAACCCTGTTCCTTTTTTAACTCATCTAGGGGATTAAGACAAGGTTGTCCCCTTTCTCCTTTCCTCTACATCATCCTTGCACATTTCCTTAGCAAAATTACCTCTCATGTCCAATCATTATAGCTAGACATAGGACATTGACATCAATATAGGGTCTAGACAAAGTTAGCTTGGAAATGAAGATAAGTAGTTGGATTCATTTAAAAATTCTAGAATTTAGTAAGGTATATATGCCCAAAAGAGAATTTCACTCAAGATGTCCTTTTATTTGAATTCATTAATCAAAATGAAGATGATAGCTCTTTGTGTTGGAATCTAAAATCCCAAGAAGAATATGCGGTCAAATAGGGGGTTTAGGATGTTTTTATAAATGTATAAACAATTCCAAGAAGTCATTTCTTTGGCATATCAAACTTTTTTAACGAACATTCGAAGAGAATTTGAGGAGATCATGGGAAAAGGATGTTTCAGACTATTGCCAGTTAAAGATTTTATTTTTTGCCACAGAAAAGGAGAGGGGAGACAAATAAACCAATCAATCACTGTGTTGGTAGGAGGGCCACTACCTCTCTGGACAATCCATTGGCATAAAAATCATGGTATATTAGGAATTATATTTTATTACGAGCCAATCTTCACAACCAATGTGGGATAGGATATTTTTAGTATAGGTCCTAAAAGGTTTTTATAGTTGTGATAATAATTTCAAGGAACCATTTGCTCGGTGTATCCAACTTTGTTAATTGCCATGTAAGAATAGCATGGGAAAGGGATACTATAGATTATTGTCGGTAAAAGAATGTAGTATAATTTTTTTTGGCCACACAAAGGAGGATAGGGTAATCCCAGGCAAGAAAGCATATTTGCACCTTCTAAAAGAATAACTTTATCCAGTGCGAAACCTCAAGGAAATGGCTAGAAGGTTCATGGACCCTAAAATACCTACGTTCTGTTTGGAGAAACAACTCCTTTTTCATCTTATGGAACTTATGGCATGATGGGAACAAACAAAAAAACTGAAGCAAAGCCATAGGATCCCCCCCAAATTTGGGCTAAATTAGTGACAACCATCCAAGAGTCACAAAAGAAGCATATCCCCCAAGAGATCCCATAAATTATTTCTCGTTTGAACAAAATATCATCTCATGGTTCAAAAAGATCCAACTCTCGTATTACATAAATGGACAAAGGTTACAAAACAAGCAATCCATAGGCTCCTTATAACCCACCCATGTCAAAGAGGTGTAAATTGAAGTTTGTTGGTGTTTCAAGGGGAAACTCGGGTGAGGGTAGTAGTGGCGGTATTATAAAAAAATTAAACAAAAAAAGCCAAATTATTTTCATTTTATTGAAACTCACTGGGATGGTAAGAAATAACCAAGCATAAATGATTGCAGTGGTAAGAGGGATTAAGTTTTGCAGATCCAATAATACATGTTTGACAAAAATTAAAGGATATTCTAAAACCATTGTTGATATTTTAAATGAAAGGGCATCCACTAAAGATTAGTTCCTCTGAAATAAATTAAACTAGATCAAAGCTCTAGCAATAGAAATAGACCTTCTACATAAGGGGTAAAAGATTACCACTTAGTTAGTAAACCAAGCAATAGAACTATAATTTGATCTAGTTGGATCTAAACTAGATAGGAAAACTAGTGAGATAAATGAACTGATCCTTGAATCGATAAATGTATTAGCACAAATCTCCCAACATTAATCGTCTGCATTCCCATTCAGAGACTTGGGAGTTGATGGCTGGGGGAAAAAGAGATGCCATGAACGATAAATTCAAAATAGATTTATGGGTCATTGCAAGCATTATGTGATGTCTATCTGTGGTATTGACATGCCAGTGATGCACCTAAAAGATGAGGATCTTGGCCCTTTGAAACCCTCTATAGGAACTTGCTACAAAACCAAAGGGGCTGAGAGATGTTGTGCATCCACCATAAAAATGACTACAAGTCTTATATACTTCATCTTGTATGGAGTGTTAGTTTACTGTATGGTTTAATATCTTCTATGTTTATTTACTGATATTTTTCATGATGGTAAATCTAGGTCTCAAAACCAATAAAGATATTTGGGCACAAAACTAGGCTCCCACCCTGCTTCAAAAGTTTTGTTTAGGACGGAGCTTCTATTCCAGGATCTGAAAAGTTCTGTAATTCTGTAAGTTTTAGGTTGTGTTTGTGTTTGGGATTTTCAAACTCACACACAATGTTTGGACTGTATTTACAAACCAGGTACTACCATAAGAAAAACTAATAGCTAACTATGATCGAGTAAAACATATCAGGTTCACAACATCACCATAAAAAAACTACTAGTTAGTTGACGTAATTGTCATGTTCCGTGATTGTTACTAAATTATTTATGCTACTTTCTAGTTGTTTTCCCCTCTATCTACTATACAAACTGTTTCGCTACTGCATCTCCAATGGATAAGTCCAAAATTGCATGGATTTTTACAACTTGCACTAGTAGGGATACTTCCTATTACATATTTAGTTTATTAATAATGTCAAAAGTTATGTCTCGTAGTTGCATAGTTAAGAAAAGATAGTTGGGATGATTCAATACTTCCATATAGATTCCTTAAATTACCATGCCTGCTAACATGGTAATTTTCTCAATTAGTTTCTTGCTTTTCTCAATGGTAATACTTCCATAAAGATTTTCTCAATCAGTTTCTTGCTAGAACAACATTAATAATAACACTCAGTCCTGGCTCAATGAGCACAATATTAGATGCTCTCGTGGCTACATCAATTGTATGTGTCACTACAGTTCCAATATCTTCCTTTTTTTGAAGGTTGGATCAACATTTACACCATCTCCCGTCATTCCACAAATATGCATATTTTCCTAGAGCCATCACTGTCTTATATTTCTGTTTTGTTTACAGACAAAATTCAATCATATCACGTAGGAAGCAGAGTACTTAAATAGACTAGAGGAAAAAGTTACATGAGCATGTTATCGTCGGGAAGTCTCGGTGGCTGCATGACAAGGAAAAATATGCATTGGAACATCAAATCTCTTCCCTGGAAGTGTGAGATCAATGTTCTCACCTTTGCTAACCCCAAGACAAAGCTAGTAGAACATCGTGGAAATGATTCGAGTGGGTCTTTCACCCTCTAGAGAAAATAGGCATTTTTCTTCAATGGCTCTACATTGTGAGCTAGGACATGGGATAAGATAAAATTGGGGGATGAATCAATGAGTTGTTAGCTTGGTTGGACTCATCTACATGAAATGACACTCAGGACACTTTTCCTCTAAAAATAACTTGAAACTATCGAAGGTATTGGATTTTTTCACACCCTAAACCACATGAAACCACCATCACATAGAGCACATATATTTCATCATTCAGTTAGAAATCAGAGAATAAAAAAATTGTTATTTGAACATTTGTGTCATTTTAGTCTATTAGATTAAAAAAAACTTCAAATCCCAACAAACAGAATTGTAATATGCTAGATTAAAAGCCTTCAAATCCCGATGAATTAATAAGTTTGTAATTTGAACAATTGTGTGAACCAGTAAATGGTTGTGATAGTGTTCAAAGTTTGAATATATCATGTATGGCCTATGTCGCAAGCATAGCTAAGCAAAGCTCTTTTGCTTTACGGAATTCTGTTGCATCAATATATTTATATCTTACCACTTTGTCTATTATTCAAAAAATGTAATGAAAGATCGTTGCTAGAGAAATAGGAACGTGTTTAGAAATTGTGGTTGTTCGTTGCTTGTGAAAAGTTAATTATACATTTGTTAATAATAGTTAATAAATTAAACTAAACACCGGTGATCCTCATCTTCAACCCCTACAAAGTTGGAAAGCATTGCATTCTTAGAATTTTTTTTCCTTAGGTTAGAGATGTGTTTCAGCGTCAATAAATAACATAGTGATCTGTTGTTCAACGCACAAATATGCAATCGGGGAAGCATACATGCAAAAAATACAAGAGGTACCAAATCACATTATTTGGACACCCTTGTAACCCCCGTTGGTACTCCTTTGAGTAGTAGTGCATCTGACAACACTTGTATACATAATTTCACTCCCACATAACTCTGAGTACATCGAGAGTCCCCTAGGTCACCTGAAACTAGCCTTAGATAGCCTAATTGCCTGTCTCATTGTTGCAGTACACTGAGAATAACACTCGAGAAGATTACTTGCACGTATCTAGGTAGTTGGCTAGTACAAGTAAGGGCATGGTGAAGCCTCCTTAGTTAGTGCCCTGAGATATTGGGTTGAGTACTATTGTTGGACACCATTGGTACATCATGATCTGCAACGCTTGACACTCCTATGCTTGTAGAATCCTACCAAACCTTGATTTTGCATATCTAGTCATATTCTTCAATTTCCATGAGGCAATTCTGTATTTACTTCCATTCAACTTTTCTTACTTCCCTTTTGCTAAACTATGAAAAGGTCAACAACCAAATTTAGATTTTTGCGTCGCACAATGCATAATGAAATGTGCAACATCTAGTTGCAAATGCATGATGTCCACATTCTTTGGATCATAGTTGTTTCTTTTGTTGCTTTTGTGCAAAATTGGAGTAGTCATTCTTTCTTTTGTCCAATGCTTTTCCTTTCATTGCCCTCTAGAATACATTGATGCAATGTTCTGTTGATCAGTTTCTTTTGCATGTTCACAACATTTATTGTACTATGTAGACAGGGCCTTCTCAGGAACATACACATATATCTATGCAATTTGTTTCTATCAATATCATTAAAGCTTTCCAACAATATAAATCCATAACGAAATAGACACACACATCCAAACATATGTGTCCAATTTTTTTTTTTGAATATCAATGATTATGGTTCTTGTGAACAACTCCTCCTTTGCTTTTGAATAGAATTTGTTATGCATCTCGTCTTGTTAGCATCGAACAAGTTCCAATGCAATTTTCCATTTTGTCAATTTTTCTGTACCTCTCTTCTTGATTTGAAAGTCCTTTAAGTTGTCATATTGCTAGAGCAAAGTGTCTTATTAGAATCGTCTTGAATGTGAACACTAGGTGGCTTTGAAAAAAACACACAAAGAAATGGAGATTGGATTTAGTTCTAGCAAACACACATCATCGACATCTTGCATCACTATCGAACTTGGAATCGACGATGTCTTGGAGTCCTACGGTCTATTTCGTCTACACAACTTTGCTTATGTTGCAAGAGACCATCTCTTTGAATCTTTCCAAATCTTGTTCCATTTTATGTACACATCATTGGAATTGCGAAAGGGAATAATATAATATTTTATAAGTTGTTTGCAAGTAGACCATACTGAAGCATTAACATCTTACTAAAATGAATTAAATAGAGAGTCCCTGAAGTGAATGCATCACTTAACTAACTCAGAAGAGTATTTACAATGAATGTCGAAATCAACTTCGTCTACTATAGCACCAAAACAAAGAGGCTTGTGGGGAGACAGTTTTAGCGTACACTGGCTGTCAAATGGGATAAAAATACCAATAAGACTTTGGTCAAAGAAACAAATGAAGAGTTATCTACATTTCAATTCAGAAATACAAACACACACCTATGATATATTGTTTCATGATGAGAATTCACATAATGGACATTTTGAACCACTCTTACGCAAAAGAGAAATGAACACGGATATTGGTACTATACAAAATACATCAACTAAAACATATGAAGAAAGAAGGTTTCAATGTTTGCAATTAGATGCTAAGTTGATTCAAAAGAGGCTTCAACGATTCCCAAATTTTAGTAGCATTTACAGTGAGAGTGCTTTCACAACAATTTCCCATTTGACACAACATGAATATGATGTGGTCTGCTTACATCGCATTGTGTCACAAACCTTCTGTAATGCATTCAAGCGAGGTGATCCTTTTGCATTTCAGTGCATACAAAAGTATGTAGCAAATGATGCATTTCAAACTAGCTTTAACATATCAAATTGGCAATAATATATTGTGCAATTGGCATTGTCTTATGAAAAAGGAAACATAGATGGTGGTATCTCTGTCTTTGATTGGTTGTCATACATTATGACGTAGAAGTACACATATGGTATGCTGACACAATGCCCATTTTAATTGAACTACATCCAAGGGATCAAGTGCTTCCAAAATTTAATGTCAGACAATATCAATCAAACGTTTCGCATATACACTTTCAGTCCTATGCTAAGCAAAGAAAAAATGGCATATCATTCGTATCTTATACAAAATGAGATTGGACCAACAATATGATGAAGACATAGAATACATCAACACTCAATGTTGCAGATCCCCTCCTTTGGATCCACTGTTTCCATACTTGTTCTATAAAAACAAAACGTTTAAAGACATAAAGAAAGAATCCTTTCAGAAATAAATGAAAAACTAATAACTCTTGAGGCAATAGATGAACATGAAACCAATCAACCATCTTTTATACCTTATGACAAAAAAATATCATTGCCATCGAAAATACTTGTCAAACAAAATGTTTTAGTTGAATTGTATGTTGGGAACTATAACATAGAAGATGGCCTTGTCAACGGTGCCGATGGGGCTTTCAGGTTGTATACAAACTCAACCGAAGGCATTGATGTTGTTTGGATAGAATTTCTAGATCTAGATATTGGAAAATTGCAGAGGAGCAAATTTCATGTTCTTTATGACAAAGAAACCCCACCAACCTAGACACCAATCCTGCGTGTTGCAAATCCATTTCCAGGATTGAGGGGGCAATCTCAAATCACAATACAAAAACAATTTCCAATTCAACACGCATGTGAAAGAACAATACATAGAGCCCAAGGCTTGACTTTAAATAGACTTGCATTTGATCCAGCTGGCATATCAAGACATGGATTAGTGTCAACAACATTGTCACCTGTCAAAAGCATGGATTTATTGTACCTTCTAAATGAATTAACACAAAATAAATTTCATGCCAATGAAAAAGTCGTAGAAGAAATGAGATGCTTGACATTGTATGCGCCATGGAGAGAACAACATCCTCATTTGCCATTATCATGCACAAATGATTTATTAATTGCAACTCTTAGTACGTGTAGCTTCCATGTACATGTTGATGACATCCTCCAAGATGATGACTTGATGAGTAGTACAATCCTCTACTTTCAAGAAACTCATTTACATAACGTGCCGACAAACCATGAATTCTCAAAATTTAATCTCAACATAACATATGTTGTTCATGGCCTCCTCTCTTGCATACAAAAAAACATAGAAGTCATTTCAATAAAAACATTTTCCAATAAAAAAATTGAGATCATTCTTACAAATATCCATGCCACATGTCCACTTTCCATAATGATAATACATGTTGCTCGTTTTGCTCATGTGCCGAGAGTAATTGAAACAATTGCAATAACAAAAACACAATCAACACATAAGAAATGTATATACTTGATTGTTGGCGATTTCAACATTGGTATCTATGCAAATAGGCATAGACACAAACAACTAATGGATTACATGCAATCACAACAACTACAAGAGATAACAAAGAAATATAATAAAAAAACAAAGACTCTTATTGATCACATCTGGGCAAACTTCCCTGCTGAACACTGTGACATTAGTATACAAGATACACATTGGACTGACCATGATGCAATTCATGCTCCATTACACTTTATGTAATATTCACACCTAATTCACATCTTCATGTGCACTTTGCTCCAACTTACCCATTTTTCTCAACTACAATGTTTTGGCACCAATTGCTCTTCATTTGCTATTGTATACAAGGAATGTCCTCTTTAGCCATTTGTACTAGTTCTAGTTTTTTAGCCATATATCTATTCTTCTTGTGCATTGCAAAGGTGAGACTATCTTAACTAACAAATTTATTTTTACTGTCTTTTTACATGAAATATTAGCAATGATATCATTGTTGCTATGATTCAATTGTTTTGTAGATCAATTTTGCAACCCACTCTGAAAATGAGTCAAAAAAACATGAAAGAAAGACAAACACCAAACAAGTAAGTTGATTTTACTTACTGCAACAACTACTTTTCCTGTCTTTCTTCTTGTGCGCCTTTTATCAGTTGAATTTATTTTCTCATGCTATTGCTTGGTACCTTTACATTCCTCTCTTCTGCAGCATGCCAAAAATCAACGACTCCATTGTTGCTACTACTGCTAGCCTTGACAACAAAACTACTCAACCATCAAATAGGTAATTTTTCTCTTACTTCTTTTCAAAACCATTTATTGTTGGTCCACCTATTACTTTTTTCTAACAATTTTTTCATTCCAAATAGCGACTTGCATCTCGTGTCTCCTTCTACTGGCAACATCGAAGAACATGTCAAAGAGACGCAACACACAAACCAGTATTGTGCTCCATGCTTTTGTAAATACAAGACTTTTGCTTCTTTACTTCTATGCATTCGAACATAAAAAAACACTTTCTATCATGTAATGCCTTATACCATTCCTTCCTCAAGTAGAGCTTTGGATTTTGACTCTACTACTAGACCTGAAGAGATTAGTTCTACTGCCAATGCCACACATGGAGATAAGCGGTAATGTGCTCTCTAGTACAAAATAACTATTTCTTTCATGTTTCTTTTTCTCTTTTCATCCAACCATATATACAACTAATTAACTTCCCATGGCTACATGAGTAGTCATTTCCCCCCTGTTTCCTTTACAACTGCAAGACAAGTGGTAAAGCACCAACTTCAATAGTGGACATTTGCCAAGGTTGCTTCACGCCTGTTTTCAAAGGTGACATGTTGGTAGTGTATGGCCCCAAGTGTAGTAGGGACCTTCCCTCACCTGCCAAAATACAGCTTGTCCATGCAGGCTTGGTTGACAAACATCAACATCTAACGATTATTGTGAACATTAGAAACAACTTGATTGAACAATTCTTGCTGCATTTTTTAGTTGGCTCTAGTGTACGTATTTCTGGGTTTCTAATTAGTAAAAAAAACTGTGCATGCAAGAGGAGATGCATAGTACTTTATAGAAATGACTACATAAAACATAGTATGAAATATACCTCCAGTTTTCCATGAGCTAAGGCTAGCACTAGATAGGACCATAGATGGATTGATAATGTCCAATGATCCATATTGTATTAGCTCTATTGTTGCAATAGTGACAAGATGCCAAAGAACAAAATATAATTTTGAATTAGACATGAAGGATGGAGAAACTCAAAATGACAATGCAATTGTAAGTGTCACTTCAATTCCATGTTTCTTATATCTCATTTGCATTTACTTTTAACTTTCCCTTTCATACTTTCCTTTTTCACCATTGTTGAGAATTTGCACACATATTTTTTATTTCTTCATGGTAATAACAAATGTCTTTTCTTTCCCTAGCCACAACTAAATGATGGCTTCCAAAGTTTCTTCTTCCAAGCACAACAACAACTTGCAACTGGAGTCATACCGCTCTACCTCTTCAAAAACATTGTCCGAATTGGACGAAAAGGATCTCATACTCTCCGTTCCAGCATGTCAACATTCATTCATGCACTAAATGATATAGCAACAAAGCAACAATTACAATCTCTTCTTGGTTCTAGTCTCTAGGCACGCCCTTACATCTTTGATATTTCCCTATTTTAATTTTTTCGTCTATTATTGCAATAAAAAAAAATCATTATATTTTCCATCTTCCTCCATTGCTATGAAAATAACTAAAAAGGAAAAAGCTAACAAAAAAAAATGCCCTATGATAGGTTCAAGGGACTCTAAGGGTTAAAAGTACCTATGCACCACCCTTTGCACCTTTCTGCAGCAAATGCCATCATCTAGTTTCAGTTGCTTCCCTACCTTTCAGTGAGACATGCTTCTGCAACAATTGCAAAGAAGACATCACTTTATACTATGATCACATCTTGCAGTGCCCACATCAAAGAGAAAATATGGACATCCATTTCACCCTAAGAAAGCCTTTACTACAAAAATCATTCCCAAAACTCGCTCAAATATCCTTCGAAGAGTACATAAAGGGCATGTCCTTTGCTCTTCGTTGTTTTCACACATTCCAGCAGAAGGGAACATTCACATTTAGTGTGGACAATGTACTTATTGATATTCAATGGGAAAATTAATTTGTAGGTTTTCTTCAAGGTGTGTATAAGCAAGAGCTTCACCTTCAAACAAATGTTTTCTTCACTTCTGTTGCTGCACTATGCCATTGCATTTCTTTTTGAGATTCCTATGTTTACTTTAGTGGAAACATTAGAAGAAGGTTTGCCAATGGTCTTATTGAGCTGCAAAATGCCTGTAAATTTATAGTTTAAAAATCAACACTGATGCAAAATATACATTGATAATTTTGCAGGCTCATTGATTATGCTGATAATTTTTCTTTTTTCTTTTGTAGTACAAAGACTACATGCAAACGTTCATCTGCACAACATCAAAAGTAAAGTGTAGGGAGCATGTCGAAGAAAAACACCCTACGATTGATGTTTATCAATGCTTTCTTAGTACATGTGTTCATCCAGCTTGGAGCCAAGAAATTGCAATGTCTAGAGATTTCTTTTCATGTCCATAACTAACAAGCTAGCTTGATAGAGTGAACTCTAGAAGTATAGAGGTGTGGACATATACCTTTGAATGTGTTAAATTTCCATTGGATTACACTGAACAACTATGTTGGCAAGTGCTACTCTAGCTTGCATTTTTTATTTTGCTAGTTTATGTAGATTGTGAGTTACAATATCCTACAACTAAAGGAGTACAGTCACCGATTCCTGGTTATTTTGCAAAACATGACTGATATGATATAAAGGTTTATGAGATATGTTTTAACATGATGTTCTGTTCATCTTCTAGAAATTTTATTTTGAGCATGGATTGGTGGGACTCTGTTCTTAGTGCTTCTCCATTGAACAAGAAAACTGTCAACTTACAAGTGAAGTGTGAGGAGAAATAGATTGCTCTCATGGAGAAACTCGTTATCCCCTACCAAACCTTGGATAAAAAAGAAGCAATAGGATGAAGAATTCAAGAGAGAGATTCTTAACAGTCTACAATTTTTGATAAAGGTGTTTGCAAATTACTAGCCCCCTGTGTACACTGAAGGGGAGCATAGCTTATCAAGTTTCAAGAACCTGCCCAACGGTTAATATTTTCTCTATTTTTAAAATTTCTAAAGATAAGTATGTCTTTGGTTCTGTTCCTAGTTATGGTCATGAGTCTAGTGTCTTACCAATCCGGTTTTGTGCTTTGGTGAAGGTTGAATAGTCTAAATTTTGCCTAAGTATGTTGTCATTAGGATGGTAAGGGTTGTATGCTTATACCATGTTATTAGTTTGCCTACTAGTATATGTTTGAATAGGATTGTCTAGATATGAGAAGGGCAATATTCTTAGGAGTGGTTTTGTCATTAGATATCTGAAAATGAGATAAAGCTTATTTTTAGTAATATAGAGTGCAATGAGTGAATTTAATATGGCCCCACAATGGAATGAGAAAGAAAGAAATACATGACTTATTTGAAAACATCTTGGAATCTACACAATAAGTATATATACATATATAGTAAAAAAACAACACACAATTAACAATCAATCAAATGTTGAAACTTAGTACCAAATTATATAGAGCTTCAAACCATTATTAGAATCTAGGTTGCCCAAGTTGCTATCCATTGTTGAACAAGAGACTCCTAGTGCTTCCTTATTCCCAAGCTCTAAGAGATAGGGATGCCCAAGTGTCCACGAGATTTTCTAAGAACATTGGGAAGGCCCCCAAATGTCAAGCTAAGGGACAGGGATGCACAGGCATTCATAGGACTATCCAAGAACATTGGGGATGTTCCTTAAATGTCACGGGGTGCTTGAGGATGAAGAAGCGTTAGAGACAACTAAATCGCACCATTATGCAGAAACTTATCAAAGATAAACTGAACTCCGAAGAAATTGCACAAAAGGGACATACATTTGGCTTGCTGTAACATGCCAGTAAGGGTTGAAATACAATATAAAGATGTAAAGCTCTCCTTGATGATTTTACACAATACATTAATTCAATATAAATAGAGTTGTAGAGTCAAAGCAAGTCCAATATGATCATCCTAAATCGTGCTACTTGGGTTTACAATCAACCTATGAGGGGCATACTTTACATTAAAATGCAATATGATAAAATATTTGGCAACAACCTTCAAAAGTGCGTGTAGCACAATATGGCAATTGAAAACATTGTGCAAGGGCTTCTAGCCCAAGGACACTCCAACACAAAATTGGGTCCAACACTATCCGATTCTAAATGTTCTCTTTGTCTCGAAGCATAAGGGCTCAACACTATTTGTTTGATCTACAAAGTAGTACTTTTGTGAAGCAAGCTTTTCAAATTTCTTTGATTCAATCAAGCATATGCAAAGTAAAATCTTCAAAATCCAAAACTGAGTGGGAGCACTAAGTGTTGAATTCAATGTTATCTAAAATGGCCCCTTAGACCGAAAATGACTGGTTTTAGTTTGACTAGAACCAACTTGAATTGGTCAAAATTGATTATTTCAAGCCAAAAACTAGTTGGAGTTGGCCGAGTTAACCAATTTTGTACCGATGCAGTTCCTTCATCCAAAAACCCCACAATAATTCAGAGGGTCAATTAGTTTGAATTGATTTTAGACTATAGTATGATTAATTGTTGGACTTTGCAGGCCATTAAGAGCCTTAATGTAGTTTTATTTTGGTTCAAATATGTATTGCACTCAGTGCCATTTTGCTATATTCACCCTCAAAATGTTATATACATGAAAAACTCTGCATATTTTTGTGTCTAATCGTTTGAATTCACATGAATGTGCATGCACATATTTTTTTATATTAAAATTTGAATATTTTATGTAGTTTTTGGTTGCATGTAATCCATTAGTTGTTTGTGTCTATGCCTATTTGCATAGATACCAATGTTGAAATCGCCAACAATCAAGTATATACATTTCTTATGTGTTGATTGTGTTTT
>Ga0073774_1000083_pt1 | contig 18100 bp, 21 predicted proteins | sample InSIn5gowninarea_FD_77487 | JGI IMG/M metagenome (GOLD analysis project Ga0073774, IMG submission 77487) | Clean room microbial communities from NASA Spacecraft Assembly Facility at Jet Propulsion Laboratory, Pasadena, California, USA -... ... | reverse complement strand
ATCGATAAACGCTTCTACCATCAACAACAATCCTGACCCCTCCCATGCCGACGAGAAAAGCACAGATGCAATGGCAGCCGCCCCGGACTACAAGAATATCCCGCACTCGCACCGTCTACCCGTAAACCACCGCGAAGTCCAGCGCACTTTCACCAAGCTCTCCCGCCAATCGCTCATATCGCTTGCACTACAATGGCTCAGTAAAAAGAACCGTGACTTTTGCAAGCCTTTTCTTCTGGATGGGCGTAAGGAAGAAGATGAAGAGGAGATATATGAACCAGCGCAAAGCTATGAGGTGCTCCAGGAGATCTACAAGCAGCTGGCTGCACGCAAAGGTGGTAGGAGAGAGGTCCTGGATCGCATACTCGAGGGAGATTGGAGACATGGTATATCCATGTACCAACTGGCAACAGCAGAGATACAATACCTGCTCGATCACCCCAATGCCCTGCGCTGGACAGCGAAACGCCTCACAAAGATACCGAATGCGCGATCGCCAGTGACAGATATGGAGGTCACAAATGACTCTGACCACCTTCCCCGGTTCCAAGCGCAAACTTTCATGTCGAATCTCGCGAGAGAACTGACACCGCTGATGAAAGCCCACTACCTTATCACACGAATAAAGACATCGCCCATGACAATACTTCGAGTCTACATACACGATTCGCCGTATAGTAACGAGGCATCGCTGGCAGTTGAATCGAGTAATACCGACCAGGCCAAAGCCGTCTTCTTTGTCTGGCCCAATGGCTCGCCTTTTGTATACTCGTCACTGGCAACACTGACTGGCCAGGTTGTCGGAGACGATGGGCGGCATCTTAGAGAGATTGTACAGCAGGCAATACCCAAAGCCTTTTCAAGACCTTCTTCTCGCTACCAATTAACCGGCACCAACTTCACAACCAAATCGCTCGATGCACTATTGACATATCGTGGGCCTGGTAAAAGCAATGCAGCAGCAGGTGGCTGGAACATCTTTCAGGATCATAGTTTTAGTCAGAATGCTCTAGACTTTATCACTACGCAAAAAGGTGACAAGCAAGACAAGTCTTCAGGTGACAAGGGCAACGCGGAAAAGGCCGTCCCAGGAAGATCCAAAAGACCACTAGACGAAAAGGAGCCTCCAGAGTCCAAACGACGGAAAGAGGTGGCTGCTGGCCGGTTCGGTACTTCCGCCCAACCAGACGACGGGCAAGGTCTTGAACGAGTCGAAGTTCGGATTGATGACCCGTTCCCGACTACTTCAAACAGTAATGGCAGTGCACAGGTTGATGGCGAAACACCCAATCGCGGAGTCCAAATAGCAAATCGCACACGGCGTGGTCGTCCTTCGCTCCTTGAGAGAACCGAGGAAGACTTGCAGGAGATTGGGAATGAAGAAGGATGGGTACCTAATGTGCGAATTACGTTTCAAGGCACCCACGTCTTTGCCGGTATGAGGCAGTTAGTGGAAGAAGGCATTGTAGACGGTGAAAAGATGCCAGGCTGGATGACTGGTGAGGCAGGTATCACGATAGGATCAGTCAAAGATGGACGGATACGAAGTAAGGATGGTGTTCCGGGTGTTTGATTGAGTTGTAAAAAGTTCAATGCGCGGCGCTCAAAGGTGTTTTGATATTGGTATACCCATCCGGCTTTTTTGCTTTCTCCTCGTGTAGTGTAGAGACCAACGCAGCGATGTTTTTTTGATAGCTATCTACACACAAGGCATCGGCCGTCTCCACTATATCCCCCTCCACCCTGAGCTTAAATCATTTTGACTTTTCTTCAAGGTGCCCACTCTCTGCAAGTTGAGCCTCATGTGGCTTTGCCCTCATCCGACCCCGAGCCTCTTGTTTCCCGCATTCAAGCCACGTCATTCCGACCCGCCCCGCTTGAGCGTGTCTTGGCGTATACACTCACAAGCCACAGCTAGACCTGTTGGCGGTCTAGCCGGAAAACACGGCAGGCGCAAAAAGTTTGTAGGATATGCGCGTAAAGGGCAAAAACGGCGGGGTTGATGTCATTGCTTGCAGTTTAAGTTGACGCCTCGCGGCCTTGCATCTCTCAGGCCCGTTTGGCTGCCCCGGATTGGGTGTGGCGTACTTGTGGCTGGTGCACGGGCTATCGTCCCGAGCAAGGGTTGCGCTGCCGGTTTTCCGACTCGACCCAGTAAGGCAGATTTGCCAGTATCTCATTGCATACTGAGGGCCAAAAACATGGTCATGTGGTCTCGTGTTGCGGTCTACCCGACTTGATCAAAGCGTTTGCGGCTACGTCTGCTGAACTCGTGGGCAGGGGTTAATGTGGGTTATGGGTGCGGGAGGCCGCGTGTGGTTGGGTTAAACAAGGAGGAATGAACGATTACATGTAAGTCATGTACGCTTTGCGGAAACCCGGTGAGTTTAAGTCGGTTTTTTGCTTTGCATTTCCCCACCCCAAGACGCTTGGATGCGGTAGGGTTTATGCTTCTTGCGTACGATGAAGGACGATACCGCGGCTTGGCGGGTGGGAATGGATGAAGCATATATAGTTTGCGTGATGCCCTGATATCAGAAGATTTCTTTCCGAGTGAATCATCTCACACGAGTAATCTATGCCATACTATCCAACTACTACTAGCATCTACTCCACTTCATCGTCATCATCATCATCATCAGAAGAAGAAGAATACTACATACCTTCTCGAGACTACTACCACAACCACTACTATTGGGACATCAATCAACCACACACCCTCATCCCCCAACTCAACACCGCAACCACCTTTTCTACAAAATCTCCAACATCCCTGCCGATGACAGACTCCTCGCACCACCACCAACCCATTGACGCGCGAGCCCTGCACTCCCGCCTCGCTGTCATTGCAAACAACAACAAGAACAACAACACCTCAAGCATCGAACATGGAGCAACCCAGGGACGTCCCCGACCCTCCCTTGATAGCACCATCACCCGCCCCTTCACCAAATCCTCCACAATCTCCACCTTCGACTCTCACACCTCTCACACCTCCTCGCGCCTGCACGGCTACCCCAGCTCCAGACTGCACCCTGAAACCGTTGGTATCGCGCCCGGTGACTTCAGCAAGCCACGGGTCCCCAAGCGGAGTCGCAGACACACTATGGAGAGTAGCACGAGCAGTGGGAGTGCAGAGAAGGAGAGAGAGGAGCCGGCGCAGTTCAAGTACTATGGGCGTCATGGGAATCAGTGGCTTTTTAATGATTTTAGTGTTACGGGAGCGGTGGCCAAGGGATTTAGGAGGGTGTTTGGGAAGGAAGGAGGGAGAGATTGGTATGAGGATAGGGAGGAGAGGTAAGGAGGGTATGGAGGAGGTGAAGGGGGGTGGGTATGTAGAAGGTAGCGGGGTGATAGGGGTATGTAGAGAGTGGGGAGAATGGAGTGTAAACCATGAGGCTTCTTTGCGCTTGAAGTGATGTTGAGTAATGTGTCAGACTGAATGATTGATTGCCAGTTCTCATGGACTCAACTGGGAAATCCAAAGACAGGAGGAAAGAACGATCAAGACAAAGATTGTCAAGTAAAGATATCATTATGCTTTTTGCATATACATAAGTCCGTATATATCTACAGTAGAGATATGTTCATGCTGGGATGTATGTGTGTCATGCTCACATGCAAAATCGCCCATTGTTGCGCCGCACTATGCATTGCCATGTTGGAAAGATTTGCCCAAAGAAAAAAAAAACCCCCCTCAACGCCGCGCTCGCTATGAAGAAAAAGAAAATCAATATTTTGGGGGTCCAAATTACTGGTTATCAATGACCCAGTTGAAAGAATAGCTATGATCTACACCTGATCTTTTCTAGGTGGTAACTTCTTTGCCTGTGTGTCTATTCGTATGGTAGTAATGGTTGTAGGAGAACGGTCATCTACGATGATGGTCGAGTAGAGAAGAGGACTCTATCCACGCTTCCAGAACTCATATTTCTTCTTTGGTGCTTTTTCGGTCACCGGGACAGTGTCCATCTGGTATGCCTCTTCGTTACCTCTCTTCTTGCCCTTCTTGACGTCTCGTCTCGACGCACAACAGCAGCAAAGCCCCGTCTGCACAAGCCATGCGAAAATCGCAAAGGCGCTGGCCACCCACATGAAGGCGAATAGCGTTGTCCCAATCTGCGCCCCGATGTTGAGCTCTGACACGCCAGTGATAGTGTTGTGAAAGATGACAAACATAACGGTAGCGATGACCGACGCGACGGTGACGAAGAGGGCGTTGAGGAAGGCGAGAATAGCGACAGGGAGGGTGAGCCAGCGCGTGTAGACGGAGATGGGCATAACGAAGATGAGGACAAAAGAGAGGACAGTGGCGGTCAGGAAGAGACCAAACATCCAGTTGGAGACGAGGTGGATCAGGTCCAAGATGTCGTTGATGTTTGCAGGAAGATTGACTAGTGGACAATGTTAGTTCGCAGCCGGACTCGCAACGACACAGGCCAACTTACTCGAGGCTCCCGCGAGCAGCTCATTACGCAAAATCTCGACGGGGTTGAACCAATACAGCGTTGTCGGCTTGCTGCAAAAGGTTACGCCCTGGCCCTTGTACCCCGAGCAGAAGCCCCATAGCCCGACCTGGTAGAAATCATGGAGACCAAGCGTTTGGGCAATAGTGTTGATGAGAGCGAAATTAGGGACGCTAGCAGGTACGATTTTGCTCAGGTCGAGGCGAATAAAGTACCAGTTTCTGATAACGGGCTTGTTGCGCACGCCGGCAATGTTGACAAGGATCAGGAAGATGAAGGTGAGGAAGAGGAAAAAAGAGGTTGCCAGCGCCCATCTTTTGCGCCTGCGAGTTGCGAGCTTGATTTGCTCTCTGCTTAGTTCGGGAACAGGTTCGGCAGGTGTGTTTTCTGACGCGCGCTTGCGAGAGAAGAATGGCATGATGTTGGTGGAAGGGTGCAGCAGGTGTGGCGGACGGGTGTGGCGCGTGTAGTGGTCGGGTGGTTGATTGCTTGCAAGAGAGAGAGAACCAGAAGCACGACAAAACAATGCAAAGCCCAAAAGATGAGGAACGGGGAAAAAAATGGTGAAACCAAGCGGTCAAGTATAGCGAAGCCCAATAAGAAGGCCTAAGAGAAAACCAGGCCAGGGCCAGACACCAACCTCATACGCGCGTGCTGCAGCAGCACTGGCGAGTTTTATGGACCCTTTCCGAAGATCTTAAGCCATGACGTACAAGGCGCCAAAAACAGAACTAGACGCAGGCGCGAGCCACACAGGCGTCATGGATTGGGGGCTCGACAAGAGAATGGATGCACTGGTCTCGACACGACACGACGTCTGGCTGAAGCACCGGCGTCGACCACCTGTTTAGCACTGTCGTGGCCTTCCCTGGCCGCGTATGCAACTACTGTGCACACGCGGCTGGCTCCTGGTTGCCCTGGTTCGGGCCCCGAGTAACGTATAACTACATACATACGAGCAAACAATAAAACGAGGGCGGCTCTTTTGTGGCTGTGTCTGCAGCCACATGCAAACAGAGTGCAGTGCAAATAGACTCTGCAGGTGGCCTGTAAGACTGGCACTGGCGCAGAGCCGCGTTGATCGTCAGCCTCGTAAAGGCCGCCGCGGAAGTGTGCCACGACAGGGGCCAGAAACGCTGCCGACCTTGGCCCGCCCCAGTCCAGCATGGCATCCACCCAGCCAACACAACAACACAACATCACTCAATGGCAGACAACCTGGTGCGGATCCTTGTTTTTTTTTTCAAAAACCTCTTGCTTTCCATTCCTCTATATGTTTTGCTCGAATAGTTCACAAGTCGACACACAGCCTTGGCCATCCGTGCTGTCAGTCACCAAACCACCACTTGCTCCAACTCTCTCCTCCCCAACTGCTGCTTACAAGAATACAAATTAGACATTGGTAACGCCGGTTCCCTCGCTGAATTGCCCTAGAAAATGAGTATAATCTGCCGGTCTGGCAATGACCGCGATGGAGAAATAGTAAACAAAAGAGGCTTGCATGTCCCTTGTAGCAACAAAGAGTGGGAGATGACACTGTGTGGATAGCCAGCGCACGCTATATTTGTCCCACGATACCGATAAAAATTGTCATGTACGCCCAAAATGGCATACTGTCCAAGCAAAAAAAGACGCTTGATGTCACAAGCTTTTGGCGTTTGGTACAGGCAACGGGGCCCAAAGCTCTTCCAGCGAGCTGCTCAATGTCAGTCATCAACAATGCCCGGAGGCAAGGTCGCCACGTCTTTAGGCACTCTCGACCAAGTTCATCCTGGGCCTTAGTTGTAGGGCAATGTCATCTTTGGTACCCATGATTTCTCGCGGTATCCTGCTGACGCGGTTGGCTCCACTGCGCACTGCAAATCGACCAGCAGCCGAGATGCCAGAGCGGTTCGAGCGGATAGATCCGGCGTCGGAGCCGGCACCGGCAGGGTCGCGGATACGGCCAGGTGGAGCAAAGTCAAGGGCAGTAAAGGTACCAGACTTGCGCATCAGATGGGGACTGGGCAGCACTGGGAGCTCATCATAGGAACCGACGAGGGGCGTGTGGGGGCGTACAGAGGGGCTGTATGGCCTTGCATTACCAAGAGGACTGTCTGGTCGCATGCCGTTTTGCCTCTCACGGAAAGAAACTGGTGGCGCAAAGTCCGCAGCATCAAACACCATCGAGTTCTCGTTGAGCTTGGCAGGGGTTGGTAGTGACGAGAGAGCGACAGGTGGCGGCAGAGGCTTCTTCATCGGTGGGGGTAGACGACCGCTCATCGACGACATGCCACGAGGAGGTTGGTACTGCGATGAAGCCATGGAGCCGTTGGACATGTGAGGACCACGTGGACCCGTAGCTGTGTTACTACGGAATCGAGGAGGTGCGCGAGGTGGAGGAGTCATGGCACGGCGAGTAATCGGCTCAGCAAACGGCGCGTTGGGCTGGGCAACGACGAAGTTACCAGTGCGTGGGTCAAACACAGTACCGTCCTGGTATTCAGAGCCATAGTCCTCGACGTAATCGATGTATTGATGTCCACCAGCGGGTTCGGGCTTGGAGTCGTCAAAGTATTCCTTGTAGAAAGATCGGATACGGTTGGCACGCTCTTCGGGGTTCTCCATGGGGTCTTCAGAAGGCATAGGACGCAGGCTCATTGACAGACGGTTGTTGCTGTGACCAAACTCATCGACTCCAAGGCCAAGGTTCTGGGGGCCAGTCGAGTATCGGGGCTTGGGCGCGGCAATGGTTGGCTGATCGCTGTTGCGAGGAGAAGGCGGCGTGACCTCAAAACCATCGCCGTAGCTGGAAGTGCTGATGATGCTGTGGTGTGTGTTGGCGGTTTCTAGAACAACGGCTTGCGACTGGATACGGGGTAGCGAAGGAATCTCGTTGGTGGTCTGGACAGGCGACTTGTTGACTTGCTTCTCGGTGACGGGGGGTTCAGGGATAGAGATGGTCGGGACGTTGGTAGGCCTGGAGGCGACGGGAGTGGCATGGGCAGGGGCGGGAGCAGGAGCAGGAGCCGGGGCTTCAGGTTCATATCGCGGGTTCAACGGGCTCAGGGGAATTCCAGCCTCGGGAAATCTGCTATCCGGTGACCTGGTGCTATCAGGAGACAGAGACTCGCCGCGGACTGGGATGGATGTGGACATTCTTTGCGCATTCTGGAGGAGGCCAGCCTGAAGGCCTTCCTTCTTTGTTCCTGAGCTAGACGCAGTGTACACAGAGTTGGTTTCGCCCTTGTATGGTCCATGGCTTTGGTTGCGGAGGCTCTGGTCATCCCTCAAGAAAGCGACTGGGCCGTAGGGGTCATGGGGGTCGTGCTGCGAGCGTGAAAGGGAGTGAAACGACTCGCGAGAGCCGTGTAGACCAGGGGGCAGGATGTATGGGCTTCCAGTTTCAATTGACAGACCGCGGTCGTGACCTGCAGAGATTTCCTTCTCAGAGATGCTCATTTCAGGGCCACCCTTTTTACCCGCCTTGGGTGTGACACCTTCCATGCCCCAATCGTGCGACTTGTATTTGTCTCTCTGATCCTCCTCCCTAAGCTTTTGCTTGTTGCGACGATGTAAGAAGGCGAGTACAACAGCGATACCAACAACAGGGACACTAGGTATGATTAGCGGAGTCGGCGGAATGACAGTGTATCACATACACAATAGCTAGTGCGATAGCTAGCATAGGCACTTGGGTTGGCTTTGTACAGCCAGGGTCGCTGCTGCTTGTGCATTCGACGGTTTCGCGCGCGACAAGAACGGGGTTCGCTCTTTCGACAAGTTGGAGAGTTCGGGTAGCGCCGCTGGCGGGAGAGCCCAAATGGTGTGTGTTGTCGCGCACATGGTGGAGCATGTGTAGGTGATGTGAGTGCGGCATGGTTGCAAAACCCCTGTCTCATACAATATCGTAACCAGGAATGGTAATGATGTACCCCGAGCGGATGGCGATGTGTGACGGGTTCGCGGATGCGAGGTAGTTTTGTAGATTTAAGATGTATGTATTAACAACGTAAGGTCGTAAGTCAGTCGTGACTGCTGATCAACGGAGTGTACATGTAATGCGGGTGCGGGTGCGGGTAGGGAGCGAAAGCACGGCAGTAGGCGAAGACGGTAGCGTAGCGATACGACCAAACGATCTCGAGCCCAAAAAAGAAAAAAGAATGACTGGGGTAAGATGCAACGGAGCAGCGAGCGTTGGTGTAGAGGGGGAGTACGAGGACTGAAAGAGTGACTGGCCCACGGAGAGGTGAGGTTGAAGGAAAGAAGGCGGATGGGCGCGAAGAGTAGATGAGGTGCCGCACAGGAGCTGGATGGCGGGCGGTGGCATACAGGGAGCCTCATTGGCCCATGTCCCAAGCCGTGCAGGGGACTGGACCTGTTAAGCCGAATAACAAGAGGGACAAGCGCAGGGCTCCTGTTCTAGCGCGGGCCAAGCTGTTTGATGTTGCTAATTGCATGCTACACAACCGCTCTTGCGCGGCACGGCCGCTGCCCGCGCTGCCTCTGTCGTGGCCGCCTCGTCGCAATCGATAGAAGCCGTCGTCGTACGGGTGGCAGGCGGACTTCTCGCACCGCACACCCCTAAGCGCATCCAGGAGAAAACCGCCGCGACCGTTTGCTCTGGCTGCGTGCTGATCGCTCCTTGCGGCGCCTCTACGCTCGATGCGGTGGTGCTAATGCAGGAACCCTTTTAGGCGCCCATGTTGATTGGCCAGCATCCGAGAACAGCAGATTGGCGACTAGGACTGGCCCTGTCCGCTCCAGACCATACAGCACCACTCGACCCGTCCACAGCCCCCTGAACCCTAATTCTGGATCCGCCCTCGCTGTGAATACCACTGTCATCGTTGCACTCGTCAGCGGACGAAATGCTTATTACCTTCTCTTTCTCTCTGCCTTGGTCCGCTCTGCCGTTCCATTTTTGCTTGCCTCTCCGCCACCATTACTACTACTACCACCACCCGCCGCCTCCGTGAAAATCTGTTCCACTCCTTTTCCCACACCCGGCAGAGTCCACGCCGGCCTAGGCTACGGCGCTCCACGCTCTCTTCATTTCCGCGCAGAAAGCGGCCGGGCGCACAGATACGTACTGCACGACATGTGGTGGAGTCGTCCGCTGCTTTCGGGCTACCCCCGATGCCGCTTATCAGTAGTCCACTCATCAAGATTGTGCCTGTTATTCCACCCGCCTATGTAGTATATGGCAATGCCACCCCCTTCTCCCCCGTTCACAATGACGCGTCCAAGCCCTACCGTCCAGAAGCCTATGTACTGCCAACGACTCATGGCGCCTTTTGCACTATTCGCCTGCGCCAGACGACTGTTGAGGCTGGTGAGCTGCCCAAGGAGCCGCTCATCTCGCTCACCGCCACTCATGATCGCCGTGCAGCATCCCTTCATATCTGTGAAATTACTTGTTCTTTGACAGCTCGCATACTTAGGCTTCTCCCGTTTGACCCGCTCATGGTTCCCAGCATAACGAGGCTTCCTTCATCATGGTCCGATCCTTCGCTTGCACAGAGCCTTTTCCATGAGCTGAGGTCATTGTTGATGCTGGGGGACCCTCGCCATCGTCCGAGTATCGGTATAAGCACCAGTACTTATTTACCGCCTCCGTTTATGGCCCCCCGGGCTTTTCAATGTGATTCCCCCCCTCACCACTAGGCCGCGAATGCATCTCGGTGATATACTGCCGCTTGTTTAGCTCTTTTCGATAGCTCATGGGCGTGATAATCCCACGCATTGCGCGGGTTTCCCACGTCAACGAGGTTAAGGTTTATACCGCCAACAGGACAGGGCTTTGTATCTTCATATGTATCGTGGGTCGAGGGGTAGTGCATCCAGGCCCTAGGGTGCCACGAGATGAAGCAAAGCCACCTCCTGAGTGTCCAAAGGCTTCAAGGTCAGGACATCGCTCTGGTTGTAGGTGGAGACGCTCACCGGCTGCACTGTGCGAGTCGGCTTGGCAAACACCGAATCTTTACATATACGAACCAATGCGGTGGAATATGAACTTTGATGGCACTAGCTCCTGTATCCATTGTGCGCATGTATGAAGATTGGCTTTATGCGTACGTGTTTGCAGCAGCCTCATTGGCATTGACCTACTTGTGAAGGTCTACTTGCATCGCCAACACAGAGCACTCGACATTTCGAGGTCTCGATTACAGATTTCGGTGCCACGGTCTCGTCCCAGCCAAATACGTAGTAGTTATGCCGGTGTTCATGTGGCATATTGTGGGGTGAATGTCCGGTCCTCCGGCCATCCGGTACCGAGTGGCATTGGTCGCGTTGCGAAGTCAGAGGCCGGGCATTGTGCATCGTCATGTTCCAAGGGGAGGGAGCAAAATCCATTTGGAATGATTGGTGCTGCTTCTTACTTATACTCAGTCGAGGACAGGACGTGTTCTAGGTGGAACCCCGCCAGCACCTTTCCATTGTGACGTTTACAGCCTGATGTTCTGGGCCATGTCAACATCCAACGGTTCCGGTGACTTTGACCCAGACCCTGTGCCTGCGACCAGCCTTACTTCGCATTGGCCCGAATTATTTGCGTGGGCAGTGGCCACGATAGCACCGATGGATCTTTTTGGCCCTGACAGCGCTTCGGCAAAGTGTTCTTGCAGCGCTATTGCGTGCAGCGCAAGCGTGCCAAGTGCACAGGCTAGGAGATGCGCTGCTGCCATGAATATGCAACGTGACCTAGATGAAGGTGTGGGCTTGTGTGGGCTTGTGTGGGCTCCGGTTGGCGTGCATGCTGCACTCTCGTGGAGAAGACGATGGGAGGGTGACGCGGGCGATCGTGGGCCAATCCCCGGATGCGCAGAGGGAAGGATGAGCCGAAAAAGGTGCCGATTGCTAATGACGCACCAACCAGCCTTCTACTATCACGAGGCAAATCATCGTCAGCCAGCGAAGACGTACATGCACACGACCTTGACCTGGTACCGATAATACCAAACCACGCCCCTTCCTTCTTTACTCGTCGCCTCATCCCTGGATCTCATCGCCGATTCTTTGCTCAAATATCAACGTTGGACCCCGTCAGCCTTTCATCCTCAACACGGCAATTCGCGATTCCTTTTGGTCCCTGCGTAGCTCCATAACAACCACCCCGCCTGCTGCCCGCAACACCGCTTCTTCGAGGGTCCCGTTCCCTGTATTTACTTTCAACCCAACATTGCGCACTTCAACAACATGGCCGCCCACCAACGTACTACGTCACCGCGTACTGTGACACCAAGCGCCGGAAGCAGGACAATACAGATCCGTCCTCAGCCCGTCCTGCGCCTGTCTGCTCCATCAGGCGTGCTCCGTCTGCGAGCAGAGCCCACTGAGCGACGACATATCCAGTGGGCAGAGGATGTGGTTGACAACGAAGGCATGGGCAAGAAGTCGTCCAAAGGTACTGCAAACTGCGCCACGTCATTTTGCTGCTAGACCCGCTAACATCTGAACAAGTCTGTTGTATCTATCACAAACCTCGCGCTGTGGATGAATCTTCCGACGACGACTCTTCGGATTCCTCTTCATCGGACTCGGACTCAGATTCCGAACCTGACAACAGTACCGCCAGGCCTGCCGGCAGGATTGGTGCCGCGCGGGGAAGGCGGCCGCACCAGCACGACCACGACGGATGCGCAGAAAATCACGGGTGTAATGAGGGCTCGGGCCAGCCACAAAAAATAAAGAGGCAGCGGAGGAAGCCCAGTCCGAATGCTTACGAGAAGATGCCGAAGCAGAAGAAGTAGATTGTTACAGCGCTTCAATTGATGCGCTCACGGTGCTGCACCTGGCTTCGGCGCATACGAACTGAACACGATTTTCATTGTTTCTGTGGGGTTTGTTTTCGCGCGGAGTTTTGGCATGTCCGATCGGTACAATTTGATTGAGACTGCGTTATTGCATAGCATAGGATGCTGGACTTGGAAGTCTGTAAAACTTGGATGCTAGATTGTAGACGCATCACGGCGTTATGTAACAAGGCCTATATTTGCCAATGAATTTCAAGCACTTTAGAATCTCATATGTAAGATCGCAAACAATTCACAGTAGCTTGTGTTTCAGGCCTCCACCATTCCTGCTTCTTCCTTTTTCCTACCTTGGCGGTGACGTCCTTTTTGGCCCTTTGTGCATGTCAGGTCCCGTGACTTAGCTCGCTTGCAGCATACCAACGGGAAAAGCAATCTCAATGGGTGTTGGGCTCGACTGCATATGCACGTATTGGAACATTGCTCGATCACCCTCGTATGCCGTGTTCCGCGAATAGGACATCAGTCTCATCTCGAGTCCGATCGTGCACTCATGCCTCACCACACCTCCTTTCACATCCTTCACACCACATGATTTAGCGCAGAAGAGACGCCGTGCCAGCACATTTCTACATCCCGTACGCGGACTCACTCTTCTGCATTTGCTGCGTTGGCTTGCTCAATTACCGTGGGCGCATGCTGAGTGGGAATGCGAACAAGTGTCTGCGGCAGAGGTGGTCCATCTTCCGACTTCTTTTCTACTTCCTCCTCATCCTTTGGCTTCGGCAGTTTTGCTGTAACTCGTCAGACCAAGTATAGAATCACCCTTACGACATGATGACTTACTCGACGCCATATTGATAGCCCTCAATACGTTGTGCCAATTCGACAGTACTGCTGCAACAGCTGCGCCTCAATGTCAGCCTGACTTCTCCATAATACTTTTCCCTTTTTCGCATGTGCAAATCCGTCCAAGGGCAATTTAAACACACCTTCTGTGCCATCAGACAATGTCGAGAGCTTGTCAGCTAGCATCTGCATTTGGTCCGCGAGCCCTCCACTAAGAGCTTGCAGGTCTTTTAGGTTCGCAAGTTCGGCCTTCTTTTCCGCGATACGGACGAGTAAGACCGGCGATTGTTGCTGTGAGCCGCCCAAAGACTGATTGCGTAGGTGTGAAGGGAGAGGGCGCCCAAAATTCGACATTTTATCAGTTAATCGGGTCCAGTTCTTTGTTCAATGGTGTTTTGACGATGTTGCCGTTGCGAAAAGTGTGCAAATATTGTTACGATGTGGGGTTTCTGATGTGTCGAAATACAAGCTTCTCTTCTTCGATCGCAGGTTATGGCAGAAATTCTACCAGAGCATGTCTGGACTCTTTCACAAGTCTCACTGTCGTCGACGATGCGTTGCTTGTATGTAGAGGCGCCGTTGCCCCTCTAGTCATGTGATAGTGTTTTCGTCTTGCCCATTTCGGTTTAGCTCCTGTTGCTGTGGGCCCGCCGCTCGAGTTGTCAACAAACAGTATGACGAACTGGCAGCCACGACTCACGACGCACAGCATCCCACGACGACGACGACGCGATTGTCTCCTAATAGTATAGTTACCATCGAAATACCTATTTGCGCAAATGGCGCGACTCAACGAGCCGCCGATAGCAAATCAGCCATCGGCGGAAACCATCGAAGCCGTGAAACGACGCTTTCTCAGACAGAACCGCGAACTGGCAAAGACAAACTCGACCCAATCCATACGCATCCGCAGCCTCGAGAATGATTGCTCGCGACTTCTCGCTGAAAATCTGGCACTGCGCGAGCAGGTGCTCAGCCTTCATAATACCGTCGAGTCGCGTCCAGCTTTCGACCACATCGATGCTGTCAAGCTGCAGCTCGAATCGAAGCTACAGGAACTCGGAGGCTTGGTAGCAAGTCTGACACAGGCTAAAAACGGACGCGAAAAAGATGCAGGCAGGCGAAAAAGCCAGCTGCTAGCAAAGAGGAGAAGCGGAGAGGAAAGGCAATGGAGGAGTGGGTTGGGGCTACAAGAAGTCGAGAATGCAATGCTGCCTACGATTACAGAGGATAAATTTTATCCTCGAAGGACTATGGGGTATGTAGATGTTGCGTATCTACACATTGAGTTTTACTAATGTGTATAGTGCGGATGAGCTTCAGCAAGTGCTGGAAGACCCTGATAGCCAGTCGCCGGATATTGGCCCACCCCCCATATCGCGGTTCGAGAACGAGGATCCCATCGGATTTGATCCCAGCCCGGTTGCAGAAGAGCCGCAAGAAGAGACAGCCGAGGATGGCGAGCCGTCGCTTTCGGTCAATCTCGAGACGCGTAAGAAGCGACGAGAGAGTGGGCCAAAGCTCAGCATACGCCGTGTATCCGTATTTGAATCTCCAGAAGAAACTGAAGAGGCACCTGCGAAGCCTCTACGCACAGGAGCTAAGCGCAAGTTCAGTGTTCAGGAAGATGAGGATACAAATCAAGCCAAGGGCGACGCCTTTAGATTTTCTCGTCGAAATGCCCCAGAAACCGAGACATCCAACGAGGAACCGAGACTCCCCGCCTTGGATCGCCTTCCAGTTCTTTCAGCCAGTAAGCACAATACTATCATTTTTACGAGCAAAGCTAATGTCGTAGAACCTGTCAATACTGACCCAGTCGTATCGCCAAAAAAACAACGCTCTTCAGCTCAAGAAAAACCTGGAAAGTTAGAGAAGCCAACCACAAAAGCTCGTAGCCGGCCTCGACTGAACATTACCCGGAATACCACGCCAGACCTGCCTTCTATGCCCCTACCAGAGCCCGTCCCTACCGCTGATATCATTCTGGACTCCCTACCCCCTAAGACCCCAGCTGCAGATGCAATCATTTCTCCACCATCAACCGAACCTTCAACCCAAAGACCAGAAAACAAAGATACGCCACCACCGGGTGATCTATCTTCAGCAGATCAGACTGGGCAAGCTGGGCGACCGGGGCGACGAGCACGTCCCCAAGTCAGCTACAAAGAGCCCAGCCTCAATGTGAAGATGCGACGCCCAGATGCAAAGCTTGTTGATGCAGTGGTTGATCGGCGGACAAGTGTCGAATCTCACAACCCACCTTCGACAGTTGTCAAGCGTGAAGCCAACGGAGAGATTGCCTGGAAGCCCGTATCTGCAGTATCTGGAAGAGCAGCCGACGAAGAGGCTGAAGTGGGGAGTCCGCTAAGGCAAAAACTGGATAGAAGAGACCAGGATTCGAAAGCATCAGCTGAGCCAGAAGAACAATCAGCTACCTCGAAAGCGATATCCGCACTCATCAACGAAACAAGCACTGCCAAAAGAAAGATGGCTTCTACAGCTTCAAAATCTACCACAGAGTTAACTGCAACCACAACTGAAGATGCTCCTGTTTCAGCAGACACGATTGCGGTAAAGATAGAGTCACAGCAGAAGGATAGTCTGGCTGTTTTCGACTTTACGGACTCTCCACCTGCTGAAGCTGCAACTAGCCAGCGCACACGTGTCAACGAAGCCGCCAAAGCGGCCCGAAATGCGCGTCGCCATTCCGCTATGCCCGCACCAGGAGCATCATCCGCATCTGAGGAGCGAAGAGCAGAGAGGGAAAAGACAGAAGGTGCACTTCCTTCGCTCCACAAGCGTACTGGGAGCGGGCCTACAAAAAGTAACAGCACTTCAAGCCTGGCAAGAAGTTCCAGTAATAACGGTATGGCCAGGAGTACGTCGAGTGCTCGAACGATAGATATCAAAGACAAGAAGCTCGCTGTTGCAGGTGGACTCACGGACAGCGCTGGCATTAATGGTACCAAGACAAGAGGTGATGATGCCGGCGAATCAAAAGTGCGGGACAGGGAAAGGGAGACGAGCGCATTACGGGCCGAGAGAGCTGCCAGCAGAAGGAAGAGTATGATGCTTTAATGACCAAAAGAAGTCAGCATGTAAATGCGGGCATCAACGTGTTATTTGGGTAACAGAATGGCGTTGGTTACGGTCTGATCTTAGACTTGGATGATGGCGTTTTCTTTTCCTTGCGCATATGATACCTAGACCCCCTCCCCCTGTATGTCGGGATGTTGGTCGCTCGTTCTTGCAGCGTGTATATCATTTTATTTTCCGTTCTCTTCAAAAGCTACGAAAGTCTCTCTGTTTGGAGATCTTTGGTCATGAAATACATTTGCATTATGGGGTATCTCTGTTTTTATCATGATGAAAAACAATGTCCAAATTATTCTCTTTTTTCTTTACTTGGCTTTGGATTGTCCAGCAGCTTTGTTGTTCAGCTCCTCCAGCACATCCATATCAATGATCCTCAACTCTGTTCTCGCCCATAATACCACGAAGCAAATAAGACCCGGCAAGAAACCTCCACCCACCATGAACCCCTGGCTCCAGTCTCGTTCTACCCAGACTTCAGACAGAGCGAGCATTCCACACAAAGCACGGTTAACCGTGATGATATTATCCGCAATCGCATCCGCCGTGCTTTCAGAGATATACGGCACAGGCCTCCTCACGCTCTTTTCCGTCGTCTTCTCCCAACTAGGCGTCTTGTCGTAAATCCCGATCTTGGGTTTGTTATTCTTCGTTTTGCGCGCAGACGCTGCGTCGTCGATTATGGCCCCCTTGTTGGGTGGGAGTGGGAGGAAGTACAGTGTGTATGCTGAGGCGAGGAAACTTGCTATCGCGGCGATGCTGGGGAGGAATGTGGAGAGGGCGAATAGGCGGGGGATGTAGAGGAGGATGGGGAGGAGGGGTAGGACGAGCAGGAAGAGCGTGTATTTGTGGGTTGTAGATGTATCGTGTGCGCTTAGGGTTTGGAGGAGGGCTGCGCGGTCTGTTGTTTGGGTTGCAGTTAGTATATGGGTTTGGGACGGTTGGACGGGGAAGAAGTGCCTTTTTCATCCATTCCTGCTTCTACAGCATCTTCGTCGTCGGATTCAGAGGGGTACTTGAATGTTTTGCGGAGACGTTGCGTCGCGGCGGTTTCGGCGCCTCGGAGCTTTTCCATGTTTTTTATCGTGGCATGTACGGTGTTTATGTAGCAGCTTTTGAGGTGGAAGAAGAACAAGAAGCAAGTGGCGCTTTGAATACTCGGCAGGAAGGAATGTAATTGTGGAGTGCGAAGCGGAATGTGAAATGTGGCAGTTATGCGCAAGGCACCAGTTGTTTGGTTGTTTGGCCTCGGACGAAGCGAATGACGTTTGTGTGGGGGTGGGAACTGGGGATTCCAGACCCTACAATTAGCGCCAGGCGGCTATTGAGAAACGCAGCAAGATTAGCGGTAGCTTTTTCTTTCTTTGCGGGGTTCAGAAGGTTATTCTATGGAATTGTTGATCTTGTGTTCCCCGATCGAATTATGTGATAGGTTGTTGGCTAGTAGTAGTAGGGCCCTTTCGTCCGAAGCTAGCTCTTACAGACGCAATGCTCCGACTAACACGATGCCCCACCATAGCCGCGCGCATCTTTAGTGCAAGGCAAGGTACTTATCATTGTCAAGTTGCGATAAGAAATACTGGTTTTCAGCATTCATCTCTTATATTCACTATTCAATTTCGGTCGCCTCTACTGTATCTTTACTTCTCCTGCTGTGCAGTATGAGGATGAATTAAGTTCAAATACGACTTGACACAAATTTCCTTCCTACTCTCAAGCACAATATGAAATGCTTTAATGACACAAGTAGCAGTACCTAGAGGCACTGAAAACAGCAGAAGAGTAAAGCATCATCGTACAAGTCGATGGCTTTTTATAGTCGTCACACACGGACCATTCCCATCCTTGTTCTGGTCCGACCACATACCACAAACTGAATTACTCCTTCCAGCCGACACCGACCCATGGCACTCAACTCCACTCATTCTTCACGATAAGGCCTTTCTACTCACACTT
>Ga0073774_1000082_pt1 | contig 18134 bp, 14 predicted proteins | sample InSIn5gowninarea_FD_77487 | JGI IMG/M metagenome (GOLD analysis project Ga0073774, IMG submission 77487) | Clean room microbial communities from NASA Spacecraft Assembly Facility at Jet Propulsion Laboratory, Pasadena, California, USA -... ... | reverse complement strand
ATGAATCAATTCTGGAATTTGGGAAAGAAATTCCATATTACAAAGCTATTGGAAAATGTTTTTGAATAATGAAAATGCAAATCCTTGGATACTTTGATTTGAAGTTCAAGATGTTGTTGAAATTGACATGGCATCCAACAATTGATTGAAGCATTAATGTTTCACTTTTGAACATCTGTATATATATGATGTGCATAGAACCTGAGTAAATGATTGAGATGCTTCATTCACATAGAGTTGCCACCAAGCATGCTTTGAAATATCTGCATGAGGTGTTCTATTTTTTAGAGTGACATATTTCTCCTATGGTATGTATCTGCATAGATGTATTGCTGATATTTGAGATTATTGTTGATAAGCACATTTGGATGCAACTTTAGTATGAAATCTGCCATGATATCTAGGATGAGAATGAGTACGATGTTGCTAGCATGGCTAGCTGTGAGGCAGGTTGAAGAAGCCCTTTAAAGAGCTATCTGAGCATGATCTAGATAAGACAAGGATACATTGTGATGTCATAGAGTGAGATCTGATTGGCAGAAAATCCCATATCTATAGTTGGGACCGAGATACTCTCATATATTGAGACATTGCAGTTGTTTGAAACAAGCTCAAGCTTGTGGTTGGTACCTCCTCCAGAGGGAGGATGGTTACAGTATACTTTTGTGATTTATATGTTTATTTATGATCCAACATGTTTTGATGTTCTGTATGAACAAGGAAACAACTGTTATTGAGACAAGCAGATACTAGATTCGAGTATGATGAGAGCAGCGCTGATTGAGAACACCGAGCCAACTCTTCCCCCCTGTTTGAGCTCCCAGGGTGAGGAATTGAGGGATAAGGGCTCCTAGGGTTGAGGGAACTCTAGACAATAGGGTACTCCCCTATCTGTTAGCCATAGGGTTAAGGTGCTACTCCCCTGTCTGGTCTTTGCAAAGTATACCCCAGTTAGCATCATACCCACAAGCATGACTTGATGGGAATATTACTCCTCGTTTGGCCAACGAGTTGAGGGTATACTTGGAGGTGTACAACCCAAGGCGATTATGATGCAGGTGTTCTACCACATGACTACTGAGATTCATTGTTGGGAAGATCAGTAGGCAATAGGATTTCGAGTTGAGGGTAAAGCTCCCTAATGAAATTCTGGTTTGAGGGTAAAGCTCCCTATTGAAATTCCAGGGTCAAGGGTGTACTCCCCTGTGTGATCCAGGGTCAAGGGTTTACTCCTCTGTGTGATGAGTTATCCTATTTCTCAGTTTAGGTGGAAGTTATTGCTCCCCGATGTGATCCCAGTTTGAGATGTGCTCCCCGATGATATGCTCTCTGATAATGATTGATGATAATCAAGGTAGTAGCCCGCTGGCAGAGATTCCAGATAACAGCCTAATGGATAAGGGGTGGTAGCTTAAGCTCCCCTCCGGTATCAAATTCTTCTTCTTCTAGATCTAAGAATGTTCATCATATGAGCAGGAACAATCAAGATATAAGCAAGAATAAGCAAAGGATATATCGACATGTACAATGATGATTTGTGATGATGAGACACTTGAGATGGACATGACACAATTACTGCATGAAAAGTATGATCCATTATGATACGTGATGACACTTGAAGATTCCAGAATGGCATATTGATCGATGAACAGATATTGGCAGGTGGAATTCTCCTTGGTTGAGAGGGAGGGTTAATTTTTGCAACTGCAGTAAAATTCCACCTTCAACAACTCAAATGACCGAGATAATGACTGCATTAGATTCCTCTTTTCGAGAGGACAAAAATCAACCTAAATATCACCCAATTTGGTCAAGCGGAAGTTGAGTTATGAATTATTTTATTCATACATGTATTATGGAATGGGTCGGCCCTAACCACATGAGTAACTGCTTAGATCAACCTTAACCCCAAGTGAACCCTTAGGAAAACCTATAAATAGAATATACCTCAAGATCATTTGGACATATCTTCTCTTCTCTTTTGTCTTGGTTCGCACAGATTCGACGGCAGGAGTTCGCTCAAGGGTCTAAAATCACAAGCGAAAGATTCGCTTTGGGTTACAGTCTTCTTGATCTCGGTCACTAGCACAGAACAAGGCATTTTGGTCCCTAGATACTGGCACACAAGCCTATGAGAGCGACTATAGACCCTTGGACACTGGCACATAGGCTTATGGGAGCGACTATGCCTTCAGAGGCTGATCTGGAGGTTTCGGTCCTCAGTCACTTGCACAGAGTGGTCCTGAGAGCAACTGGGACATCTCGATCGCTCGCACAGCAACAGTAAGGGAGTGATTGTAGATTAAGTGTATTTCGCCTCAGTGGCACACATAAAGACTTCCTGAGAGCGATTGTTCAATCACAATCGCCTACATACAGGGACTGAGAGAGCGACAAGGAAGTTTCGGTCACACACAGATAGTTTTGATGAGAGCAACCAGAGTTCAGATCTAGGGTATGACATCTTGGCTTCAGTTGACTTTAATGATCTGGTAAATCTGGGTTTCTCTCTGTTGTTATACAGATCTACAGATCTATAGATCTTACTTGTTAGTACCCACAGCAAACATATGTATTGAGCTCATTGACAGTGACAACAGTGTTTAGCACAGTGACAGCAGTTGACATCAATTTGTGACAACACATTACAGCCATCAGTATAAGGGCTCTGATTCCTAGCATGATCAGATCTGTTTCATAGATATCATTTTTGTTTTGTTGCATAGACAAAGTTATGGATCATTGTACTCTCTTTTGCTGCATCATTTGATGACGATCTAAGAAGAAGAAGATTTGCAATGGTTTTCCCCATAGTGGGTTTTGCCCTAGTCTTGGACCAATCCTAGTGTCTCTATATGTGTGCATGTTTCTCTTCTACTGTTCCTTTTATTTTTCGTTGCATTGATGATGTTGGTGATGTTGTTTCCTTCTATATAATTTCGTATGCTGATATATAATGGTGTAGATCTGAAGAATGCAATGATGATATGGGGTGAACTAAATGTATTAATAATGAAATGAAACTATCATAGCAAAGAACAATGTCGCCCTAAGAAAATTTAACATGCCTAACTTTAAATAAAGAAAAATTATCTCTCTAAAATATGTTCTTTTTACAGACTCTGGGGTTTTTAAAACAAAAACATAATTATTGTGAAAAAATTTATTCTCTAATAAACATCATCAGAACCTTAGGGCCTTCTCCCCGGGCTTCAAGTTCTTCAGAATGTTCATCCACACTTGCAAGTACTTTAAAAAATACAGATATTTACAATGGAATTTGAAACATTTTTTGTTCAAGAAATGTAATGTTTCAAGAAACTTCCATTGATTGGACCTCCTGGCAGCAACACCCATTCAAGATCTTCCAAAATGAAACTATTCTTACCACGGAAAGCTGCGATTTTGTATGGAACTTTCCAGATGTTGTCAAACTTCTCGTGCTTACCTTTATCCTCAATGTGAGCATCCCATTTCAAGACTAGGTCTAGGCACTTCAAATCATCTTCTTTTGTCTTTTTATCAAAAACCTTCTTGATTTGATTATGAACTTCTTGAGCCTTTTCATCCACTTTGTCCTCTTGTACCTCTATTAACTGATTTATCCTCCTTTGTAGATGATTTAGTTTTTCTCCTAATTCCTGTAAACATCTCATAACAGGGATTCCAATTGAAACCAGGAATGTTGCATCAACATTGTATACTAACTGAAAACGGGTAGTATCTATTGACCTTTTAGTACTGATCATGTCTTCCAATAAAGCAAACTTAAGTTTTGTATGCCAAGCCTTTTTGTTGTCTTCTAACAGCTTTTTGATAATTCTGATAAGACTTTTATTTGAGTACTCAGCGAGTCCATTACCTTGAGGGTAATAGTTTGTGGAATGACTAAGTTTAATATGGTATGCATGATAGAATTTTATTAGTCTTATGGATTTCAAACACTGCGCATTATTTGTAATAATTCTTTTTGGACTACCAAACTTGGAAAGAATGTATTCTAGAAATTGAATAACAACAAGATCAGTAGCTTGCCTACTTGGAAGTGCCTCGGTCCATTTGGTAAAGTAATTCGTTCCTGTTAAGATCCATCTGTGTTGTGTTGAGGATGCTGGATGAATTTCACCAATGAGGTCTGTTGACCACTATGTGTCAACTACCCATAGCAATACACCCCCTTTTTCACAAAAGGGATAGCGCTTGATCGACGTGTCCGTGCCATTCAACTGTCATCATCGGCCCGATCATGTTATGTTGTAAACCCAGTCTGCGTGTGTAAATTGTAAATAATCTTAGCAGATCTGAGTCATGTATGTAAATTGCCTAGGCAAACCTAATTTTCTAGTGATAATCTACGTTCCGGAAGGTTTTTTTGTCTCACCGATCCATGATCGGCAGAGTTTTCCTTCAGCCTAACCCTAAAGCTAAAATGGATTTTGTCATTAGAATCTTAGGGGAATCGTAGTGTGCTTCGAGTCTATGTAAAAGTAATTTGGAAATAATTCTAACTATTTGGCTAGGTTATTACAAATTACTTGATCTGTTAGATTATATTTGTGTCGCATAACTGGGTGGTCCATTATGGTCTATGTCAAATGGGTTTTCCCCCTTGATATGAAAAATTGTAAAAGTCATGATGTAAAGTGTCTTGAGGGTTAGAAAATAATTAATCCCCTCATAAGTCCTAGGTCCTAGGTAAAATTCCCAAAGGCTAAGTTCGAGGGTCCAGTAAAAATAATAAAAACTAATAAAAATTAAAAAATAATTAAATAAATATAATAAAAATAAATTAAATAAATAAATAAATAAAATTTGAAAAATAAAATAAAATAATAATAAGTCAAAATTTTGAGGAAATAAATGCAAGATTTTAATTTTTTAATATATCAAAATGCATTTAAAATTTCGACGGATGAGATTAAAAGAGATTTTGATCCTCATCGATGGTCGAGATCATTTTGACATGGATCACTCGAACTAGCCGTTGGGAATTTTTCTTTTAAATAGGGCGTTAGGGGTCATTTGAGATCATTGGATCTTAGAGTCTGGTGCTAAAGAAAGCTCTCTTGTAGTCATTTTTTTGTGCAAAAAAGAAAGACTTTGGGGTTGAAAATCTTGCTGGTGTTACTCTTCTGGAAAAGCTGTAAGATATTTTATTTTTCTGCATAATTTTATTTTCAGCCATTGATGATAGCTTGATGAAGATTGATTTAGGCACAGGTATCTTGTCTAATCTCTAGGGTTTGAATGATAGTTTAATTTCTGAATATAATGGCAGGTATCTCCATTTGATCTGAATTTCACTGTTGTTTTCTCCCTCTATGTTAATGGTTGATTTAAGCTGTGCAGGATATCCTTAATTTTGAGTTTACCGGGCGTTAGGGGAAGTTCTCGGCTGAACCAGCGAACTCCCGTATTGCGTTTTCTGAAAGAGCCCAGCCAGTTTTTGATCCTGGGCTTATCATTTGAAAAAAAAATTATATGAATGCATGAAGGGTTTTCTGAAGCACCTCACATTAAGTTTAAAATTCTGAAAATATTTCTGTGGAATACTGACAAATCTGGCTATTTAGAGCCTCTGAGTTGTAATTACTGTAATTATTTAGCTAGTTTTAGGGTTTTTAGTTTTGTTTCTTGCACATTTTATTTCTAGGTGTTCGGTTTTGTTATTGCAGGTTGGAAGAAAACATTTTATCCGAAGCCAGATCTAGGCCCTGGAGGGTAAGATCTGGCCTCAAGATCAGCTCTGGCAAGAATATTCATTTCAGATCTGGAAATTTCTTGTGGGGTTTTGCATCATGGAAATCTGAAGCGGATTGATTTAAAATTTTTAACTCTTCTAAAGAATTTTGAGGGTTTTCAGGTTGTTTGTCTATTGTTGTCTGCTGTTGTCAAGGGTTTCATTGCTATTACAGAGAAATTTTTCGATTTTTTTTTTAAAAGCAACAAACGCTGCAAGGGGAAAATATTCGTCGAGAAACCAAATCAATAATGAAGTAACCCTGGTGCAGGATTGTGGCCGCTGGAGGCAATTTCAAACTTCTCTCCCGCGCTTGACTGGTTCTGCTCCCCAGGCTCTGCCTGGCAGGCTGCCGCCAGTCGCTGCCTTCCTCTCTCCTGCGCGCTGCGCTTCCATCCTCGGGCCTCCTGCCCGGCCCTACGCTGGGGCCCATTCCCTGATCTCGCCCTTTTGAGCTGGCTTCTCAGTCTTGAATGGTTGGGAACGCCCCCCCCCCCTCCAGATCCAGAGAACCATGCAGAGCTCTTCGCTTCCCTGATCCCTGATAATGCCTCTGCAAAAACTCGCCCCTCTGTCTCTAAGTTTATCAAGAAACTGGATGAAATCCCCGAGGTTTCTCTCCCTCCATCTCTGCCAAGGAAATCAGCAATTACCCTCGCTAAAAGAGGTCTCGTAGGACAGTTCACTGGCCTTTGGCCTTCTCCAAGATCAGTCCAAAAATGGGTGGAGTGCAACTGGATCGCAATGACACAAGGGAAAATAGCCATCAGATTTTGTGGAAGGGGCTATTATACATTCATCTTCGAAACAAAAGAGGACAGGAATCTCATATTTAGAAACAGCCCCTACTTCATGGACTCAAGAGGCCTCTATCTGAAAAGATGGACACCAGACTTCGATCCGGAAATGGACATCCCAAATGCAGTTCCGGTTTGGGTCTGCCTCCCACACCTGCCGCTTCACTGTTGGGGGGACGAATCAGTAAAGGCAATAGGGAATGCAGTCGGCAAATATATCGACAGATCCGAGCCAAGGGAGAACATGCATGGGAAAGGCCTGCCGGAAGCCATCAAGATCAAGGTCGACCACTGGACGCACATCCAACAGCTGGACTACGAGCAACTGCCCTTCAAATGCAAGGTATGTCACGAATACAGACACTTTGCAAATAGATGTAGCAAATCAAAATCAAATGAATCCATTGAAAATGAAGAATCTCCGGACGGCCAATGGGAACAAGTAAAAAAGAAAAAATCTTCTTCCTCTCAAGGGCCCAGCTCTAAGCCCTCCCTGGAAAACCCCCCCCCTCCCTCCCCTCCCCCACCCAGCTCAGCTCCCTCCTTTTCCTCCACCTCCAACCCTTTTGAATCCTTGGAAGTTGAAGATCCTTCTTCTCCTCCCCCTTCCCCTCGCAACAACTCATTAGCTGTCATCTCCTCACCTTCGATCCCTCTGCCCTCCCCTCCCCCAACAATAGAGAGAATACTCACCAGAAATAAACTGAAAGAAACCAGTCTTCCCTCAAATCCCCCAAGAAAGGCAGGTAGAAAGTCGGGAAACAACCAAGGAGAGAAGCGGGACTCACCCAAAAACTGGTAAATGATGAATCTGGTCTCTTGGAACTGTAGGGGGATGGGCTCCTCCTTAAAAATAAATGCAGTCCGTGACTTAATAAATCAGGAGCAGCCAGATTGTCCTCATCCAGGAGACCAAAATCTCATACCAAGATTTTCAAAAACAAGTTAAACGATTCAAAACTTTTGAAGGTTACTCAACAGGATCAGAAGGTGCATCAGGAGGTATAGGAACACTCTGGAACAAGAATAAATGGACTCACATCAACCTCCAATCTTGCAATTGGTGGATAAGAACAGAACTCAGAAACAAAGCCTCTCAAGAAGTCTACAGCATATACAACATCTACGCTCCAAACCATTACCGGGACAAATCAACATGTTGGGACTCATTATCCTTAGAATTACAATCCTCCCACGACAGTAGCATAATTCTGGGAGGAGACTTGAATCTCATAAGAAATGTGGATGAAAAGTTAGGAGGAAACTTTCATTCGGACCCCTCAAGAGAGGCGCTGGAGGCTATAATCCAGTCTCATAATCTCATTGACATACCTCCCTTCAACGGGAAATACACATGGAGTAACAAAAGAACAGGCTGCCACAATATCAAAGAGAGGTTAGACAGATTTCTCGTGCAGGAAAGAATCGCAGCAAGCTTCTCTTCCATCAAGAGCAAAATCATTCAAGCCTCGGCCTCTGATCACAAACCTGTGGTGATGAACATGGAAAAAGGGAGAAATCTGGGGCCCCTCCCCTTCAAATACAATAAAATATGGAATTATAAAGAAGACTTTCGCACCCTCGTTCAAAATCAGTGGGCAAAGGAAGTGTGGGGATCGCCTTACTACGTCTGGGAAACCAAATTAAAATCCCTAAGAGCAGTCATTAAACAATGGGCCAGGGAATACGCAGCAACGGAGAAGAGGAAAAAAACGGATCTACATACGCAAATGGAGCAGTGGAACAAAGAAAAGGAGAACAGCCAACCCACAAATGAAGATATAATCCATGAAAATGAAATGTATAGGGAGCTATATAGACAAAATCGAGCTGAGGAAGAGGAACAAAGGCAGAAATCGAGGTGCCTATGGCTGAGGGCGGGCGACAAAAATACCTCTTTCTTCCACAACAACATAAAGCTCAGGTGCGCCGGGAACCAGATAGATAAAATTGAGGCAGAAGGGCATGAGTACAGCGACCAAGATGAAATTAAGGAGGCGGCTTTCAACCACTTTAAATCTCTTCTAGCAGCAGCCCCTCAGCAGTCGGACAGCTCTGACTTCCTCAGCGCAGTAGAGAACAAAATCTCGGACCCTCAAAACAGAGATCTGGATCAGGAGGTCACAGAAGAGGAAATCAGGGAGGCAGCATTTAGTATGCAACAGGACAAGGCTCCGGGCCCTGATGGTTTTACGGTGGCCTTTTACCGAAACCATTGGGACACAATCAAAAAAGACTTTGTGCGGATGGTCAAAAACGTTTTTAAAAATCACAAGATGGGAGACAACACAAAATCCTCACATCTTGCTCTCATCCCTAAGGACGTTAACCCTCGTTCTTTCGACAGCTTCCAACCAATTTCCCTCTGTAATGTTTCCTACAAGATTGTAACCAAAATTCTTACCAATAGGCTCAAAAAGCTCCTTCCTTATTTAATCTCAGAGAACCAAGGGGGATTTGTTCCCCACAGGCAAATCACAGATAATGTCATACTTATTCAAGAGGCAATTCACAGCAGCATCAGCAGGAAGGAACGAGGAATGATAATCAAACTCGATATGGCAAACGCTTTCGATAGAGTCGACCACCACTTCCTAACTGCAGTTCTCAAAAAGTTCGGGATTTCAAACAACTTTATAAGCACCATCTTTGGTTGTATCTCCAATCCTTGGACTGCTCCTCTGATTAATGGTCGCCCAAGCAGGTATTTTAGAAGCACCAGGGGATTGAGGCAAGGCTGCCCTCTCTCCCCTTTCTTATACATCATAATGGTGGAAACTCTGAGTATTCACTTAGAAAAACTCCGCAAGCAAAAAGAGATCACTGGAATTGGTATAGAAAGAGGGACTAAAGAGATTAACCATTCGCTCTTCGTGGATGATACCCTTCTCATTGGGGGAGCCTCAAGCCTAATGGCAAAAAGATTCAAGAAAGTCTTGGACGCCTTCCTAGCTGCCTCTGGAGGGATGCTGAATAACAAAAAATGCAAGATCTATACCTGGAATGTCCCTGATCAAATTAGGCAAAGAATCTCTCTGATTCTGGACATTCCAGTGCAAAGGAACTGGAGTTATTTCTCTTATCTTGGTCTGCCTTTAGCCAAAGAAACAGGTAAGGCTGAGATATGGGCCAAACACATAGAAAAGATGAGAGGTCTCCTTCAAAGTTGGGGAGTTTCTTGGCTAAATCTAGCTGGTAGATCGACCCTTATAAAGGCTGTTCTCTCTGCTCTCCCCATCTACCAATATGCGGTCACTTTGGCTCCCGCCAGTACACATAAGCACATGGAATTATTAATGAGAAGTTTTCTCTGGCAGGGGGGAAAGCAAGAATCTAAGAAATTTAGCCTTGTCAAATGGGAACAAGTCATCCTTCCCTATGACAAAGGTGGGCTCGCCATTAAAATTCCGAGCTTCTCCAACCGGGCTATGGGCTTCAAACTAATTTGGAGAATCCTCACCGGCAAAGGCTCTTGGTGGGTGGAAGTATTGAAGAGGAAATACCTGAATGGACCAAATTTTAATCTACTATCCGAAACAATAGTTGAAAGATCTTGCACCCTTGTTTGGAAGCTAATTAAAAAAGTCCTTCCTCAGTTCAGAGAGAACATTTCCAAAGTGCCTGGAAGCGGCAAGGAGGTCAATATCTGGACTAATAGAATCATGGGGGCCAGACCAAGAAACCACATCCAAAATCTCAGGCCTCTGCACATCTAGATGGAAGCTAAAAACTTAACCTCCTTGTATGATATTTCAACTTGGGACCAAAACACCTGGCAGGGCTGGAAGGACCTTCAAACCCCCAATGAACTCAGAGAACTATGGCTTAATCTTAAGGTCTCCCTCACAGGCGCAGCACCCACCAATAGAGGGGCTAAAGATAGGTATATATGGGACCCAAGCGGTGGGAAATTCACTGTCAGAGATGGCTACAAATTCCTCCAGGCATCCACTTCGACAGCCAAATGGAACCTCTTCACAACTGTCTGGAAATCAGAATGCATTCCAAAGGTCAAACATTTCAATTGGACTCTCCTCAAAGGAAAGGTGCTTACCGCTGAAAATCTAAGGAAAAGAGGGATCTTGGGGCCATCAATACGCTGCTTCTGTCGCGCTGAGGAGGAGAGTAGCCATCATCTATTCTTCCACTGCCCCCTCGCTCAAAGTTGTTGGACTCAGATAGTCAGACCAATGAAAATTGAAGAGACTTTTGATCAGCTATCCTCCCTTCAAAAAAATTGGGTAAAATGTTATCCTTTTCCTAAGAAAGGTAAAAACAATATCATCCGTATGTGGAAATGCATCCCAGCTACCCTTAGTTGGCAAATCTGGTTAGCTAGGAATAACTGTATTTTTAATGATAAGAAGCCCAACCTTGTCCGCATATTGGCAAAAACAACAGCGCTCATATCTGAAACAATAAGTGCAAACTTGGTCGCTCCTCCAGACCAATCAAGCTGGCACAAAGAAGAGATGGAATGGTATAACAAATTCAACATCAATTACAGCAACAATCAACTTGCACACCCCAAAGCTAGCACGAGAAGAATACACTGGAAGCTCAGAGGCACAAGGGAAGAAGTAAGTCGATGGATCCTAGATCAGAATCGCCCTACTTTGCATTTCGACGGGGCCTCCAAAAATAACCCGGGGGAAGCTAGAGCAGGGGGTATCATAAAGGACAGCCAAGGCAAAACTCTGGTAAGCTACGAATGGGGATTGGGCCAAATGTCCAACAACCTGGCAGAAGCTTACAACCTCTACTTAGGCACCCTCATTCTGAACCGGTTGAGAATCAGGAATCCAATAATAGCGGGAGACTCGGCCATCGTCATTGCAGCTATGGTGGCGGGAACAGAATTTAAAAAAGAGGCCCTTAATAATGTAAAACTCAGGATTGAGGATAATGTCAAAGAAATGGGAGACACGACTTTCAAACATGTCCTAAGAGACAACAACACTGAAGCGGATCATTACGCCACTAAGGCATCCAACAGACAGATCGGCCAAGTTAAAGAAAATGATCTCATATATGAAAAACCAATCCCGTAGTCGGCTTAGTTGCCTGTCAAACTCTCCGACCAGTCATACCAGCATCCATTCGACCTTTTGTCTTATCATTCCCCACCCTCCTTCTTGTGATCTCTGGCCAAAATCAGTCAAGTCGCACGCTGCATGCCAGGCTTTGAATTTCGATCCCCCCTTCTCCATGCCCACCTCTCATCATTTTTGGTCCGATCACAGGATCTCGATCTCCCAACTTTCTCGTGACTCTCCCATGCAGAATTTAGGTAGAAGTCCTTTCAAGATCTCCCTAGACTGCTGCAAATATTTTAAGCCGGTGGCTAATCCTAGCCAGATCACTGAGCTCATGTCGCACTCTCGGCCCGCTCACCCTCCCACTCCGCTCTATATATTCATCAATCCTTCTCTCTACGAGCACAACAGAAACACGTCCCTTTTTTCGCAGGAGAGTAAAGGTTCTATATCTGGTAATCAGCTCAAGAAGTTCTGCATCAAGAGAGGCCGCCATCCATTCAAATCTATTGTGAGATCGTTCTCCAAAGCTCCCAGGGAAGTTAGCAATCTCCAAGATCGGAATATCGCCTTCAGCTCAGCTGTTCCTCTACCCCACGACAGTTTGGTAAATCTCTGTGCCTGGTTCTCCATTTTAAGTGTGATTTCTCCCCTGCTCTGTTCCCTCTTCGTAGCATTTTCCATCTTTCTTGCTGGTCTCCTTCCTCTTCACCCCAACTCCTTCTCCCTGTTCCCGCACTGCATCTCCCTCCCTATCAGTTCCCTAGAAATGGCAGAGATCCCGGAAAACAGAGAGCATGCTGAGGCTCCGGAATATCGAGAGATGCCCGAGAATCCTCTGGACAGAGTGATTGCAAACAGCAACTGATCGCTGTGTAAAGCCCATTGCTTTATGATTGCAAGGTTTGTCAAACATTTCAACGAGCTCAAAGAGGACTTTCAGGCAGATAGCAGATCAAAGAGAAAGAAACTGGAAAAACAAAAGGCAGAGATAGAAAGCCTAAAGGAAAAATGCAAACACATGGAGGAGGCAATCGCCCACATCAAATCCATCACTCAGAGTATGCAAGCTGAGACTTCAACCAGAGCAAGCGTCAAGAAAGAACCCCAGATTGATGACTCTGTCAATCAGCTCTAGTAATCTAACTAATGACTAGCAAATTTTGTCTTCTCGCAGGTCCGTTTGTAAGGCTATACAGCCGTTTTCTTTTCCAATCTACACTACTCAAGTTTGTCTATAAGAAGTCAGGGTCTGCGAACCCATTTTGGACTTCTCTTTATGTATTTCCATCCTCTTATGTAACTGGACTCAGCTCCAAGCAGTTTTATAATATATAAGTACCCGATCATGTTAAAAAAAAAAACAAACGTTGCAAGGGAATCGCTGCATCTCTTCCTTTCTCTGTGTATCCTCCGTCCAACTCCCTCCTCCATCCACGTGACTGCTCCAAATCTATCCATGCAAGCGATCTCCTCAATCCTTGCCATCATTCATCGACCTGTACGCATTCCTTTCTCAAATTGCTATCCACGCAGCTCCAGCTCCCCGCAGATTCCTGCTACTCACTCTTGTCGCTGCTCGAGACCCCTTCTTCAAAACTGCAACGGATCCCTCTCTTCATTTCTGCAGCCAGCATCCATACGAATCGCCTCCACGCAGTGATCTTCTTCATCTGAACCGATGTCCTGTGTTCATCACACCTTCACACTGCCATCAAACCCGTCGTCGAGCTTTCATTGCCCCGTCTCCTTCACGCTTTGCCTCCCCATGAGAGCTGCCATTTCTTCTGCGTCTTTTGCCATCGAAACCCCTTCAGCGTACCTGCACACAATCAAACAGTAAAAAGGAAAAGAAAATATACGCTCAGTTCATTTCTTTCAACAGTCACGCAAACAATAAACCAGCGATTTTGATTTGTCTGCGTTTTGATTTATGGTTTAACACAAGTTAGGGTAATGTATCTTTTTGTATAGTTAAGTTTTAGATTATAGAATTAAATTTTTAGTTTTAGATTTTAATTTTAATTCGATTTCTTTTTTTTTATTTAGTTTATAAGGTTAGTACATGAATATAATTTTTTAACTTAGGATAGTTTCAATTTTTATTTCATTCATGAAAAATAAAAAATTTCATAAAATAAAAAAGTTAAGGGTTAGTCTTTAGGATTTATTTAGATTTAGATTTTATTTATTTAGGCTTTAGTTTTGTTTTATTTTTTTTATTCTTAGAATTTAAAAAATCAAAAAAAAAAATCTCATAAAAAAAATATTTAAAAATTAAAAAATTCTGAAAAAAAGACTAATTAAAAATTGAAGATTCCTTTTAAAGTCTTTTTTCTATTGTGTTATAGTTAAATGTGCTTAAATGTTTATATTTGAAGATTAACTATTTGAATCTGGTTAGCATTTAAATTTTATGGTTGTTTAAAGCATACAATCTTTAGAAATTTAATTGTTGGATCATTATTAAAGCGTTGTGAGTTTATTGAATAACTTTGTATTGCTTGGGATATTTGATGATAAATGATTGTTTTACAAGGTTCATATTTCTACAACATTTAATAAATAATCATTTAATCATTAACTCCATAAGGCACTGGTAAATTAATTTATAAAATCAATTAGGTGCTAAATTGTCTTGTTGTCTCTCCCAACCCAACTGGTCCACAGTTGGTCTTCCTTTATCCCATAGGGTCTACCCCCCTTAGCCTCGGGAGACGGCTTAAACGGAGAGATCAGGGATCAGGGTGACAGCCCCCGGTCTGAGCATTGTCGTGCTGCCCAGACAATATGTGCGACAACAAGGTCAAAGCCCCATTGCTGAAATGGTGCTTCTACGAAAATGGGTTTCAAAGGTAGGGACATTAATTTGGCTTTGCCTTCAAATAACTAACATTTATAGCGAGCTGCAACTTGCTTTTTTACATCAGAAAAAACCATATGCCAGTAGAATCTTGCTCTCAAAATCTTATCAACAGTAGCCTTCCAGTAATTATGTCCTCCACAAGATCCTTCATGAAATTCTTTGATCATTGCTTTGGCTTCATCTTCTAATAGACAGTTCAATAAGATGCCTTGCAGGTCTTTCCAAAATAGACAACCATCCATAAGACACTATTTGACAAATTTGAGCCTTAAAAATCGAGCCTGAGCTTTATTTGTCCTCGATAGCACTTGTAGATTCTGCAATATGTAAATGACATCAGTGTACCATACACAATTTCTGAAACGGACATCCACTTTAACCACTGACTCATCCTCTGGAAAATCTGATAATTCCATAGTTGCATTCACATCAAAAGTATCAAGATTTGTTTCAGTCATTAGCCTAGCTAAACCCTATCCATTTGATTAATTTGGTAAGGTTAATTTCCAAAACAAATTCTAACATCTTAGCAATCCACTTCCCCCTCCTTCCATCACTATCAGGTTGGATCATAATACTTTTTATTGCAGCGTCTAGTACATAGGCAATCACGTGAGAATGCAGTAAAAAGACCCTGAAATCTTTGAGTGATTTAATCAACACATATGTCTGTTTGTCCATTATGTTGTATTTCAGTTCAGCATCTCTCATTTCCCTACTAAAAAATGAAATGGGTTGTTCTTGACCTTCCCCATTCTTCTGAAGTAAAACAACAGAGATAGTGTGCTAGGAAGCAAATGAAAAAATTACAAATTTTTTAGAGAAATCTGGACTAGTGAGTAAAGGAGCTTGTCCTAAAGCCTTTTTGATATCACTAAAGGATTCCTTAGCTTGTTCAGTCCATTTAATCTCATTTCCTTTCTTAAGCATGTCTGACATTAACTTCAAAATCTCTACAAAATCTGGGATAAATCTTTGCAGAAAATTCACCTTACCTAGAAATGACTGCACTTCTTTCCTATTTCTTGGTTGTTCAATCTTTTGTATTGTTGTCACTCAGCTGGGATCTATCTGAATGCCCTCCTTTGATACTATGTGACCCAACAGCTTCCCCTCCTTCATAGCGAAATGGGATTTTTTCGGATTTAAAGAAACTCCAAACTTACTGCACTTAGTGAAGACTGTCATCAAACGTTTTAAATGAGCAGATTCAGATTTTGAAAAGACAATTATATCATCCAGATAAATTACAACAAACTTATCTCTTTCATCAGTGAAAGTGATATCCATCGCTCTCTAGAAGGTGGCTCCGACATTCATGAGTCCAAATGGCATTTTTTAATACATAAATGTGCCCCATGGAATGGTGAAAGTAGACTTGTCCTAATCTTTTGGATCCACCACGCTCTGATTATATCCAGAAAACTTGTCCAGCATGGAAATCCTTTATGAGCCAACCACCTTTTGAAAAATGTAATCCATTTTTGGTAAAGGGTAATTATCCTTCAATGAGACTTTATTTAAATTTCTAAAATCCACACACAGGCGAATTTCCCTGCTCTTTTTCCTGACTGGTACCAGGTTTTCTATCCAATTTGAAAATCTCAGTGGGATGATGATTTTTGCAGCCAACAGTCTCTTCACCTCTTTTTCAATCAACTGCAGCAACTTTGGATTGATCCTTCTCAACTTATGTTTAAAGGGCTTCTCATACTCCTTCAGTGCTATAGTATGCTGGATGATAGTTTTGTCATACACCTTTAAGTTCTCATATCTCCAAGCAAATACATTTGCAAACTCCTTTAACAATTCTGCATACTTCAACTTCTGCTCTAGTGTCAAAGTGTTAGAAACTTTGACCATATTTGGATTATCTTTAGTTCCCAAATTGTAGTCTTCCATCTCCCCATCACTTGGCAGGATTCTAGGTTTAATTGCCACATCATTTGAATCAAACAATCATTCTAAAGGAACTAAACCTCTATGGATTATATTATTACTTAACTGAATTATATCCTGTCCAGCAACAGTATTCAAAAAGATTGTTGTTTCAGTATCTTTCTCTATGGTCTCAACTTCATCTTTGTCGATTGGAGTGCTAAGAAATTCATCAGTTCTTTCAAGAAATCTTATAATTTGTTTATTGTCTTCAAACACCTACCAGTGCCTAGTATTGTCTGGAATATATGGCCTATGTCTCACAACGATCTCATACTTTTCATTAGCATAAATAGGAATTATGAATGCACTAGCAATTGTTGCTAAAGAGTCTGCAATTATGTTTTCTTCTCTAGGAACAAGAGAGATTTCATGCTCAGAGAACAAGTTTGAAAACAAATCGCATACCTCATTCTGGTAGGCTCTCATCCTCGGGTGTCTGGTTTGATAAGTGCCTTTGACTTGGTCCACAATTAGCTCTAAATCTCCAAAAATATGAATTTTATTCACTTTCTGCTCTCTTAACAGATTCAGCCCAATAATCAAAGCTTCATATTCTGCCATGTTGTTTGTATAGTCAAAATACAATTTGTATGAATGCAACTGACTGGTACAGTCTGGCGGAACAATCCAAATTCCTGCCCCAGAACCTATCTCACAAGTGGAGCCACCCAAATACAAATTCCAGACTTCATTTGAAAATGTTTGAACTTGTGTTTGTTGAACATCGACCTCAACCTGTTCTGATACTTCTCCATCAATATAGAAATCATTAAAGAAAATTTGTGATCGTACCTTTGTATCTACTACATAAATGGGATGATTATCAGGTTGCATTCTACTGCTTATCATATAGGCCATTTGGACTTCCCTATATAATCTTTTCAACTCACCAAACAACGAGATTGATGCATAAGTCATGTCCATCTGCAATGTTCCTCCTAGTCTTGTTGCCCAAGACCGAGACAATAGCATGCCAAACCTAGTTGGAATATCTGCTACCATTATGTCCATCATTACGCTCTTAGTAGGCATTTGTGCCAAAGTTACAACTAGTTCCTTTATAAGCCCTAAACATTTTACTTTTCTGGAATCAAATGAGAACAGGTCTTTGTAAGGTCTGGTAATCTGAAGTCCTAGATGGTCCATGATTAATTTTGGCATCAGGTTGTGCGAAGCACCAGAGTCTAACATAGCGTTATGAAGAATCATATCATGTATGTTCAGACTTACATAGAAGGGGGGAACATAATCATTTATGCTAGTGACATGTGGGCCAAAAACAAATTCAAGGGCATCATGATCTAGATTTAGGGAATCCTATGAATTTATATTAACCTGATCACTCTCTGAACTCTTAACCATTGTAAAGATTTTTTTTCTATTCTGTTCATTTCTTAAAAGTTTAGCAAAGGGAATGGAAACATTCAACTTACTGATTTCATTTTCCAAAATGAAAGTTGGTTGTGTTTTTCCAATTCTTTTATCTCCTTTTTAGCTCCTGAGGCCTCAAGGGGCTCAGAATCATCCAAGAGAGCAGAAGGGTGCTGAAGATCAGCAAGCTGCTGTTCAAACTCCTTTTCTAGAGGGATTTGTTGACAAGGAGGTCACTAAGGAAGAATATTATCAAATTAGATGTTTTGATGATAAAGAAACACAAGTGTTTGCTGCCAAGGAGGAGCATAACCTATCTGCTCGATGCTCAACTAAAAATGAGAACATTAATATTTGTGATTTAGTAGCTTATCAATAGGGCT
>Ga0073774_1000081_pt1 | contig 18255 bp, 15 predicted proteins | sample InSIn5gowninarea_FD_77487 | JGI IMG/M metagenome (GOLD analysis project Ga0073774, IMG submission 77487) | Clean room microbial communities from NASA Spacecraft Assembly Facility at Jet Propulsion Laboratory, Pasadena, California, USA -... ... | reverse complement strand
CTGGATAGCTCCCTGGTGTAGACGAAGCCGAAGCTGGAGGGAATGCGTTGTAGAAGCGGAAGTGCGGGTTGTTGCTATTATTACCAGGCGCTGATTGTGTTAGACTCCTACCAGCAGCCACAGCAGACGCAGCTGCTGCAACACTGTTGATAGCATTCCAGCGTTCTTCTTGCTGTGCATGTGCTTGTGCTTGTTCGGCTGGGGTCGAGAAGGACTGCTTGGGTGGTGTAGTACCAAGACGAGGGCTACTAATGTCAGATCTCGGAGGAGCAGGAGCGCCGTTAGATCCATCTGCAAGAGCATCCGACATGTCAATATCAGAATCTCCAGAGTCGTCCGAGTCTTTCAGTGCTCTCTCCAAGAGGACTCTTGTGCTTTCGGCATTAGGAGGGTGTAGCTGAGCAGTGGCGATGCTCTGATCATGAAAGACACCAGGCAATCTGGCTGCAGAATCTACCCATGTCTTCCTCAACCGTGAGAAGTACTTGTGTGAGCGCTTAACGGTCTGGAACCAGCCGCTAGCCATGTATAGGCGATTCTTTATCGAGGCGAGCATCTCAATAGCTTTACGAGAAGCATCTGCACCTGAAGCAACACCGTCATCCTTGGCCGTACGACGAAGATAACCTTGAGTGTCCATCCAAGGGAAGTTGATGACATAGACACCAAGCAACGCAACGTTGTAGAGAGCGAAGCCAACCAGGGGAGTCTCTACCACCACGCCCCATTCCTGGAACGAACCGATCATGTCAACGATATCACGGGCAGCAGCGAAGCACTCACGGGCGCTGTCTTCCCAGAAGCCATGTGGTGAAGGAATAGTATCAAAGCGTGAGCCATCGAGGGGACCTGATGGCTTGCCATGTCGGAAAGGAATGAAGGGGAGGAACTCGCGGGTGAGAAGAAGTTGAGAGAGGAGGAAAGTGAGGTGCACAAGAGCGTAGGGAGTTGAAGAGTGGAGGTTGATGTGCGCCGATGTGTTTTGTGCCGTTAAGGAGTGGTGTCTAGGGAGGCCGACTTTGAAGTCTTCGAGTGTTTTCCTAAGACCGTACCACTCGGACTGTGGGTTCCATGGTGGTAGAGCATCACGTCTAATTTGGTCAGTAATCAATCATAGCATAGATATCAGGTTGACTTACTTTCTGCCTCCTCCACAGGTCCAGCGCATGACTTTACCGTGTATGTCCAGGACTTTGATATATCGACTGATCAAACCCTCATCAGGACCAACCTCCCAACGGCCTTCGGAATCCCCAGGAGAGGAGGTTCCGTTGTTACCATCTGGAAGTGAGGGTCTTTTGTAAGCGGGGTTCATCGGGTCGGTGGCTAAGGAAGCGCGACGTTGACTCTGAACTTCTGCTCTAGAGGTGTTGTCCTCGCTCAGAAGCAGAGTGCGAACCTTCTCGCCAAACAAAAATGCATGCTCGCTAGCTGGCAACTGAATGCGCAAGTCCTTGGCGTTGATACCCTGAGGTCTGTATTTGCCATTGCTGAAGTAACGATCAAGAATGAAACAAGCCCATAGAGTACGACGACGGACTTCTTGTTTGACAAAAGCATCATTCTGGCAAGTCGCGCTGTCGGGTGAGGCATTACCAGAGTCAACAAAGCCTTGCTGCTCGACAGCCCGAGATGGTAACGAGCGAGAGAGAGGCTGATCGTCAAGTTCCTCTTCGTAGTGCAATCCCATAGCCTGAGCAGAACGAATAACAATGCCTAAGTGACCCCAAGCCTTAGGGCCTCGGTTCATGCCCCACTCGTGCAAGGCCAGCATCAGCATGGCATGAATGGTGGAAATGTCGTGCAAACCCAGTCTATCGGTGGTAACGGCATTGAGCTGAGCTGTGGCCGCCGTGGCATAGAACTCGGCGGCTATCAGAGGGTCGCTAGGACGGTTGGCGTTCCGTGATGAATGATGGGCGACAAGTATGGGGTGGAAGCGAGATGTCAATGCTAAGAAGGCCAACAAGAACTCGGTAGGTGCAGGTGGTTGTACTGGAGGAGCAGGGACGTTCGTATAGGGTCGGTATTGAGATGCTTGGGCCTGGGAGCTGGCCTGACGGAGAGGTTTGAGGAATGTTGGGGGGTGGATAAAGGGGAGGTCGGCGGAGAAGTGCAGCTGAAAGATGTCGAACTAGATGTTGGGTCAGCGAGGAATGTTATGCAGGAGCGGTAGGTCAGCTTACCAGTTCCTTCCAGACAGCAGGTGTCAAGACATTGGGATCCAAAGCATCTGAGGGTAAGATGGATGGTTCGACGAAGGTGGGCAAGGGTTGACCTGGTAGGCCAGCATTACTTTTACGTTGCTGTCGGGACTTCCGGATCTGACACACAGTTAGTATCCTGCATCTAGCTGGCCATAGAAGAACGGGCATACCTCTTCGGTCATGGGATCAATCTTGGGAGCAGGTCCGGTCAGACTGTTCTCCCTCTTGCGACCACCAGTAACAGGTACCGGGTAAGTGCACTCCCGGTTTCCAGCCTCGCAAGACCGACAAGGAGTACCGACACCACTGTTGACGCATTTGACCTTGGATCGCCGGCAGCGAGCACATGCTATCGAGGACCGCATACGTGCTTGGGCATGCCGTGTTTGTTGAGCGTTGCCGGCTTGCTGTTGCCGGGATGCCTGATCCGAGCCCGGAGCTATCGCCGGTGAGGGTTGGGTGAAGCCTTGTGGAGTGGGAAGAGGGCGAGCCGGAGTTACAGTCGAGACCAAATCGGGACGGGGACTCTTGCGAGGCCGGCCATCGTAGTCGTCGCTGCCGTCGGGAGAGACGGAGAAGCGGCGCTTTGGCGACGGCACCGAGGGCCCCGAGAGCAAATTGGCGAGGGCGACTGAGGAAGTAATGGTTGCGGCGTGCGTGAAACGCGTCACGACTTGGATACAGCAGGCCTGGAGGCACGCAGAGAGTGCTGCTCGAAGAAACGGAGCAACGGAATATCTGAAGACTGTCGGCTACCAGCTCGGCGATAGTAGCTCAATCAGCCGAGGGAAAGCGAAGATAGCGAAGTTTGCGGAGTAACTGTTATCGAAGCACAGGCGCCAACGAGAGACGGCAATACCTGTTTGTGCAAAGCTGCAATCGCTCAGGTGAGAAGGACTGTCGGTCGGAAAGGAGGAGGGATGGAAAGGGAAGGAGAAAGAGGAGCCGGGCCCTTGGTCCTCTTGAGCCGTGGCCGTCACCAAACATGCGACTCCGAGTACAGCCTGCTTCCATATCAACTCTTGGATTAAGCCGACACGGTCCGACTGCTCCACATGCTACAAACCCGAATGCCGCCCGAGCTGTTGATCCAACCTACGGATTTGACATGTGATCTTACTCGCACTGCCTTTTGTGTCTCCCGGCCCTCCAAAGCCCAGTCCATATCACTTCTCGCAAAGTCCCACAAACTCTCACGACTCCCGATACTTTTTACCGTCCATTTTCTTCACCCGAACATGCAACGCTGAGCGGTAGGGCTCACTCGTCTCTCCTGATGTCGTTGTCACACGCTGTCCCCTACTTTTCTCTTAGCCGCATTCCTTGCTCCGGTTGGTTTGCTTAACCGCAACCGCCAGACCGTATCCCGCCAATTCGGCTCCATCGTGCCTTCGACTCGGCAATTCATACTTGGACGAGTCCCGTCCACTCAGCTTCTACAATTTTACCCAGACCAGTCTTTGGGGAGACCTTTGTGTTACTCCATCTGCCGGAATGTCGTACAAATACCTACCGAACCCCGCGCTTCATTGGCTGTCCATCGCCATCGCGCGGCTACTCCTCCAGCGAAAATATGCCCCCGGATTGTAGATTTCGTGTTACCTTCCTGAACATGCATACCAGATTGTCTCAATCTGCATGGTGATGGATGGCAATGCAACCTTGATCGCTGATACGATTTTGCACATGGCATGATAGTATACCAGAAGTCTGGTCGTGCCGTCTACCATGTCAAGCAAGGATTTTGTCAATCCTGTCATTCTTGTTGTGTAATTTGCGTGATATTCTACACTGTGATGCTGTGACCGACCAGAATCGACAGGCCCTAGACCTTTGTTGTCGTCCATCACAACACGTACACACACATATCAAGCACTCACCCATTGCCAGCGACGACTGAAGAAGCTGCAAAAATTCAAGGTACTTTTCAGACATGGCGATTTGTCCATCAAGAGCGGAAATCTTCCGTGCTCTCCCTGAGTCCGTCTACCAATTCAACAAGCATTGTGTATTTCTACAACAGGTCAAGATTGTGGTCCATGGGCCTGGAAGCCCTGCGTCTAGATTTTGAATATAGCCGGTGAGGCCCCTAAACCCAAACCAGAAATTGCAAGCACGACAAGCACGCATTGGAGCAAGGTTACGGCACATCAGTCCCAGAGCCACGGATCAAAACACACACATTCTTATTTTGCGATTCAGCAATGTGACGTACTCTAGCTATGTTGTGTCAAGCCATGCATTGTTTCCCGTGATAACCCTTGCATCCATAGACCGACTCTCTGAGCGGCTGCAACATCATGACCTCAGCGGCTAATACATACCCCCCTCATAGAACTCGTGCTCGGGCTCCATCGAGTTGACGCGAGCATCGCAAGGAGAGCTTCTTGGTGTGATGCTTCCGTCACCTGAACTATCGTTCTGAGTTCCGACTTGCCTTTCGTCAGCAGCGTTCTCCTCGTAGGTCCGAAAGCTGAAGATACCATCGTAGGCGTGGTTGGTTTGGATACCTGAGGCACGAGTAACAGGGGCAGGTTCCGCACTTTGAGCAGAGCTTTCTGAGCTACTTGGCTGGGGGGTGTTGACATTGTGAAGCTGGATGGGAGCGAGGGTATGGTCTGGGTCATGGTACTGTGGAGGAATGCTTGGGCGTGGCAGAGGTAGGCTCTGGCTCTCGGTGTTGGCAGTAGCAGGAGCGGGTGGCTGGCTTGATGCAGAAAGTCTTGCTGAAGTAAGGCCGTGGGTACCGGAAGGGTGCAGCGTGCCGCGGTAGGCATTGGACAGGTAGCGGCGAACCTCTTCACCATTGGCTCTGTTGGCAGCAAGTTGAAGCGTGTCCATGACTGCTCCCATTTTGATGTTGTAGATCTCGTTCGCCAGAGCAGCGTTGTGCATGATCCATTGACTGTTACCGGATGTGAGACTGTGTGAGATGAAGGCACTCATGCTGGTTGTAAATAGCTCGCTGGGGCTTGGATCAAGAGCGCAGTATTCACGTCGATGGCCGAGCTGTTCGCAGCCACCACACTTGACCAGAGGTTCCTGACAAGGCAAGGGAAGGTGCTGCAACAAACACAGTTAGCGATCATTTGGCGACCTCTTAGTTGAGAACAAGCAGCGAACACTCACCCATTTCTGACAGTTGTGGCAGAGAGCGAAGTACTGAGCGCATATTAGTGACCCTTGTTCAAAAAGACATGGCTGGGGCGAGATAGCTTACCTTATAGTCAGGCTGCAATCTGTGAGCACCCAGGTGGCAGAAGTTCCAAGTGTGACCGAGGGCACCGCAGTTCAAGCATTCTTCAAGAGCCTGCTGGCAAACGCGAGGCAGATGAACTAAAAGTGTCAGTCTAGATTCATAGCTTGATCCGAAAATCTGGGGCGACATACTCTGATGGCAGTTATAACAGAGATCCGACATCTTGGCAATGCTTTGAAAGTAAATTGGCACTAAGGGTAATGAAATGCGCAATGGAGGATCCGAGCGTCGATGAGGTTGAAGAGGAGCGGGAGCAGGGTAGAACGATTGGCAAATATGCAAAATGGGAAACGCCGGAGGCAGGAAGTGGGTGAACGCGCTTTCCCAAAGAAATTGCCAGGCAGACGTGCGCCTCTTGGGCCAATCCGGACATGAGAGGTAGCGTTCACCGAGGGCAATGCTTCTCAAAGTCATACCTCCTACTCATCTATCGCTTGTTCTTCTTCCAGTTTCCACCTTTGCCACCTTTCCTTGCAGCCGGGGGCTTGCGATCGAACAGCTTCTCTCTGCAGAATCCTGCATCTGCGAGCCTCAAATAACTTGTAACACCTTGATCCACAACAGCCAGGATAACGCTCTTGTATCCATTACGCAACTTTTGATACAGCTGTACATCTTTACGAGGTGGCTCGTATGATTGAGTGTCGATAAGAGCACTCAGCTGGGCAAGCGTTGGAACAGAAGTCTCTCTAGCATTGATGACTGCGATGCGGAAGTCAGGCGTGCCAGGGTCGCTTTTCTTGTAAGTTGTTGAGCCAGGCTTCCACAGGTGGTATGTAATTCTGGAAGCAGGATCTGTCGCATTTGCGGAATCCTTTGTTCTGGATGTCGGATCGTAGCTTGGGATGATTGCAAGACGGCGATAAATTTCAGCTGAACATATTAGTAGGAAAACACAAGCATTGTGCCAGCAAACACATACCATAATTGCGATAAAGCCCTGGTTTTACCAACGGTCCAGCTTTCTGCTCCGTTTCTGTTGCGGATCGAGGGATGAACATGCTTTGCCACTTGTCCCTGAGCAAGCCCAGGCTCCAAGACGTGCCTTGCACAGGCGGATAGCAGTCGTCTCCAGGATCACTGCCCGGACCGTCCCAGCTCGGAGCTCTGTGGACTGTATAGCCTGATCTCTTCAAACCAGAGTATACAGAATACTTCTCGAAAGTCAGAGCACCTTCGCCGTCACCCTCCATGCCCAAGAACGCAGCGTACGCGCCTTGAAGACTCATGGGCAAGCCCTCACCATCTTCATCGTCCTCATCCACTGGCCATCGAACATCAATAGTTCCTCGCTCAAGCAGATAGATGACTTCTTCCGGAAGCAACCAGATCCTGTTCTCTCCAGCGGTACGGGGTCCGAGTGGATCTTCTTTGGCAGGGAAAACTTTCCCCATACTCTTGAACAATGGTCCTTTGGGATCCTCTGTGTACGCCATGTTGGTCTCCGGATGGTAGTGAGCCAGAACATACTTCTTCGGTTGATGCACACGCTGGAACGATAGTGCTGTGTGCATAGCATCCCTCGAATCTGCCAGTGTTTTCGACTGAAGGTCTGTGTGGTGAGGTTCAAAGTCCTTCTCACCTCTTTTCGGAATCTTCGCATCATCGCTGCTGTGAAATATCAGTGAAATGTCAACCAGACTGTTGGATGGGATAGAGGCGCACGAGAAGTTCAGAAGGAAGCGAAAGTCCTGTGTCTCATCTGATAGATCGAGGTCCCCTACGTCCGGTCCACGTGGAATGACATCCTCATCTGCGTCCGCCATGTCGACCTGAGTCTTTCAACAAAGTCGATGGTTTTGTTGGATGGAAGTGAACAATAAAAGTGCCTGATCGGATTACAACTCGCGCACGAATTCCAACAACTCGACGACAACCGCTTTCCAAGACAGTGACGCGTCTTACTTGTTTTGTTGGTCTCTGTCTCGTTGCTTCTTGACGCGACTGTTCTGATAGCTTCTACAATCTGCCTTTCACAGACAACGACCATCTGACGCGCGAAAACGCAGTTGCAGTCAGAAAATCACATTCGCGCCTTACTCTTTTCGTCAGATTTCCAGCGGCTAATTCAGCCCTACCCGTCGGGGAGCTTTCCTCCACTTGAACTTCACTCCGGCGCACCCTCACCGCACTCACTAACGGGTCTTCCCCCGTTTGAGCATCGAGCATCGCATTGTACATCGCATTAAAAATGGCTCGTCTGTCAGGCTCAACCCAGCCTGCAGGTTTGGGCAAGACCGCCACCGGCCTCGGCGGTAAAGGACTCGGCAAGTCCACTGCCAAGCGCCATCGGTGCGTTATCCGATCTCGATGCTACTTGGGTGACCCTGCTAACGGTTACCACAGTAAGATCTTACGCGACAACATCAACGGCATTACCAAGGGTTCGATCAGGTAAATACCTGACTTGTATAGCGCCTCGAATATGCATTAATCACTCCCAAACTCAGACGCTTGGCCCGCCGCGGTGGCGTGAAGCGCATCTCAGCTACCATCTAAGATGAAGTTCGTGCTGCACTGAAGGACAGACTGAAGCTGGTGCCCACCCATGACACCCAACATCCAAATGACTGATGACTGACATTTTACGTAGCTTCTCCATGACATCTGCGCTATCCTGGGTACTTACGGCTGCATCATTTTGCCTTCTTTCACCAACAAGCCGTACAGAATGCACCGTCCGCAAGACCATCACCGTTCCGGACGTCGTCTTCGTCCTGAATTGCCATGGAACTCCCATCTACGTGAGCTCTCACTGATTTCTGCAGACGACAAGAATTCTAACAAATGGCAGGGTTTCGACACACCTTTCCGCACTCGCAAATGAACACTCTTTACACAGACGTGGAACTGTTTAATGAAGACTGATGGATACCCCTGAATAGGCGTTTAGCGGCGATGTTTAGAAAAGCAAGGAAGCACAGGTCGTGGTATACAGACTGGTACAAAGGAGTCATTCTCATTCTCATCTCACTCCCTTGACGCAGAGGCATTCGCAAATGATTGGCCTCATAGAATTGGGATGTCGTGCAGTGTTTGCAATTGGCGCCGAAACGCCATCCGTTTGTTGCGGAGATCTGTTGATCTTCTTCAGACGTGGGGAAAGCTGTTCCTCCAACCTTGAAACCTTCCTTCCCGAACCAACCACACTCCTTGCAATATCCGGGTAGTGGCTGTCATCATGCACAAGCAGGACCTATCGTTTGCCAAACAGGCTGCCCTGTGAGATCAGTGAGCACAGTGTGCACGAGAGTGGTGGTTGAAACGCCTGCGCGCGCCGCCAAATGTTTCATGTTTTAGGTGCATGACAACCAACACCGCAGATGCTTGGTTTGTGAAATTCGCACAGAGGCAAGTGGCAGAGCAACCTTCACCTTCCATTCATGTCCGTCCTCGTATTCTCCCTTGAAATAGTTGGACCAATCCTATGCGCTTTCCTTCCCGAAGCACCTTTGAACTTCCGTCACCCACACTCCTTTGTACAAACGCACCAGCATTTAACTGCTGCCATCACGCTCCTTCAACACTTCTTTTCTCAGATTCATCCACGCTCTTTTAAAACCCTTTCGTATTCTCTTCTGCCATTTTTGCACTGCACTTCTTTTCTTTGCCCATCATGAAGATCTCTTCAATTGCTCCTGTGCTCGCCTTGATGGCTGCGCAGAGCGTCAACGCACACACTCTCTTTGCCGAACTCTATGTCGACGGCCAGGCTCAAGTAAGTAGATGTTTGATCGTCCAGCCGCGCGATGTTCAATGCTAATCTATCTCTCACAGGGCGATGGCACTTGCATCCGCATGCCCTCGGATCCCAACACTGCCACCAATCCCATCCCCAGCCTGGACAGCAGCGACATGGCTTGCGGTGTTGATGGCACCAAGGGTGTCGCTCGTGTTTGTTCGGTCGACAGCGGCTCCACCCTCAGCTTCGAGTACCGCGACTGGCCCGACAACCCATCGGTCGGCAGCATCGACATCTCCCACAAGGGACCTTGCGCCGTCTACCTCAAGAAGGTCTCATCTGCCATCGACGACGAGGGCACCGGTGATGGCTGGTTCAAGATCTGGAACGAAGGCTATGACGAGTCCGCCGGCAAGTGGTGCACCGAAAAGCTCATCGACAACAATGGCCACCTCAGCGTCAAGGTTCCCGAAGGCCTCCAAGGTGGTTACTACCTTGTTCGTCCCGAGCTGCTTGCTCTCCACAATGCCGACAAGGGTGATCCTCAGTTCTACGCTGGCTGCGCCCAAGTCTGGCTGAACTCTGATGGCACCCAGCTTCCTCAGTCAACTGTGTCCATCCCCGGCTACGTCGACTACAACCAGCCCGCCACCAGCTTCAACATCTGGAATGAGAAGATGGCCCTACCCTATCCCATGCCCGGTCCTTCCGTCTACACTCCTTCATCTTCCGCCAAGATTGGCAACCAGAAGCTGAGAGTCACCCAGCAGAAACAGACCGAAGGTCTTGCTCCCAGCAACAGCATCATCACCAACGGTAACTGGAACGGTATCGAACTTGCCAAGTACAACGACCAGGAAGGCTGCTGGAACGCCAGTACCGCATGCTGGGCTCAGTCCAAGGAATGCTACGACACTGCTCCTCCTACCGGTCACTCTGGCTGCAAGATCTGGGAAGGCAAGTGCCAGGACATCAACGATCAATGCAGTGCCAGCAACTACAACGGCCCTCCCAACTACATGAAGAACCTCAACCCCGTCGTCAAGCAAGTCAAGCTTCCCGCCGCAGAGGCTGCTCAGACTGGTGACGGTTCTTATTCTCCTGCCTCTTCCGCCGCCGCCAGCAAGCCTGCCACCACGTTCAAGACTTCGGCTCTTGTCGCCAAGGCCACTGCTGTTGCTCCTCCGTCCAACTCCAACTCGCTCACCGTCTCTACCGAAGGCAACTGCGGCAATGGCGTGACATGTAAGGGCTCAAGCTTCGGCGACTGTTGTTCTAGCCACGGTTATTGCGGCTCCAGTGACCAGTACTGCAGTGCTGGATGCAATAGCGCTTTCGGTACCTGTGGTGGTCAGTATAAGAGAGACGAACACAACCACATGCACGTCCACAAGCACAAGCGCGCTGTTCGTGTCGGTGGCGACGCCAGAATGATGCCATGATTTCCATGACCTACTCACAATGACCAATCAACAAAACAGGGGAGCATTGGGACGGGGAGTTTCTAGTCTCTGGTTTGGAGCATATGGAGGAGGCTGTTGTCAAGGGATGCTGTGCGTTCCTTCATCATCGGGCCTTTTTGTTTTCTCCTTTTTCATTTTTTCGCTTCTTCACTTCTTCTCAGGGATGATGTCTCATCATACTGTTTTTGTTCTGCCGTGCAGGATAGTTTGTAACCTTCCAAATTCGAAACAAGTTTGTTTTGCTTGCTCTTTTGACCTGTGTTATGAATGTGATCTCGTGCCTTTCAAAGGTAAGGGTGGTTATCTTGCATAGGTTTGCGATAATTACAAACGCAAAGTGGGCATCTAACCAACCGTCATTGTGGATCCATGGTTGGTACATCACGTTGTAGTTGGACCAGGAAAAATCATGGGATGAGAGCGAAGTAGAAAAACCTTGTAGCATAAGAAAGGGGGTATCTTTATAACGAAAACGAGAAACGCCAGTGCCCTTGGAATACCATCAGCCACTAAACCGCACCAACTCCCTCCACATCGGAGAGAAAACATCCCTCAACGAAATCGCAGTGGAAGAAAAAAAGAAACCAGAAAAACAGATCCACTGCCCTGAAACACCACCTCTAAGCATCACGATCCTGACTAAGTCTCTGAGCCCAACGATCCCTATAACCAGAAGGTCTTCTCGCACAACCTCTCTTGACACCCACATCCCTGACATGAATGACCAGCAATGCAAGCGCCAGAGAAGTCCAAACGTCATAGCCGGAAATGCTGAAATCGAAAACACCGACCGTGCGTAGATATCCCACCGAATCGCTCGAATCGCCACCGGGTACAAAGGCCACGATACCGACGAGTGTGTGCGAAACCAAGATACCATAGAGTGGTGGTGGCGTATTGAAGTCAGGACGATTAGGGACGGAAGGGAATGGTGTGGTGGAAGTTTGAACAGTCCAATGTTGATGCAAGGTATGCAGACGACTCAATAGTTCATCCTGCATGGCTTCTACGTCTTCATCTCTGCCACCTGCATGGATTTTGATGAATGGATGATTGGGGTATTGATTGTTGGAGTCCCATTCACCCCAATCCATGTAACGGCGGATCTCAGCCACGATGAGATTTTCCGGACTCTTGTTTACGAGAAGTTTATCGCGGACTTTGGGGCCGAGTTGCATGAGGCGCTTGAAGGCGTGTTTGGCGCGGAAGTCTGCGGAGCGTAGGGTGTTTATGTAGCCTGGATGGGTGTGGTGGGGAGGGAGAAACATGCCTTCTGGCATCATGGGAAAGTCGAGACGCCAGTGGTTGGCGAAGAGGGGTTCGCGACCGCGGTTGTGGATGCGTTGGACGAGCCAGACGTTGTTCTCGGGCCAGTTGCGATCGAGCAGTTGTTGCTTGGTCACGCGCTCGTCTTCGAGACTACCGACGCGGGCGCGTGTGTCGACAAGGATGGTGTCACCATCGATGGCTTCCTCGAAGAAAGACTCGAAGATGGAAGCGTTGTTGTTTGAGGCGATGATGGAAGAGTCGTCTTTGTCGTATTCGACGTCGAGCGCATCGTTGTCGCTGGCGTCTGTGTCGGCAAAAACGATGAGGTCCTCATCTCCATTACCATAGACAGGAGTGTCGTGACGGGGAAGGACGTTAATCACATCGTCCTCTTCCTCTTCCTCTTCCTCAACACTGTCGATGACGATGTGAGGAACTACTTTGGGCGTCTGTCTGATTATGGTGCTCGGCAGAAGAGTTTCCATGCCTGACAGAGGCCTGTCTGAGCGGATTGTCGGGTTGTAGATACTGTAGTCGTACTCAATGCCATCGTCGTAGTCTCCCTCTCCCTCAAAGACTTGTCCCATTGTCTCTGGGGTATCGAAGGTTGGGTTGTGGACATCGTGGTCGTAATAAGCGCCTCCCTCCTCGTCCTCGTCACCACTGTCATACTCGTCGTCCTCGGAGAAGATGCCATCGCTTTCGTACTGATCTACAGGTCTTGCCAAGTACTCTAGCTTCAGGTCTTCCAGGCAGATGGCTTCAAGTTCAGCTTCGCGTTCTGCACGTCTTCTCTTTCTCTGGTCTTCGATCTCGGTGAGTCGCTTTCGTTTGGAGCCGGGCTGTGTGTCTTCGGGAGTAAGTGGTTTGTATCCACCAACGTGGCGTTCGGGGGTGATGAACTTGTACGGCGACGCGGTGGACGGTCGGGCGGTGCGAGTGACGGTAATTCTTTTGTGCGCGGCAGCCTGCTGCGGCGACACGTATCCCCAGAAGGCCGCCGAAAGTCGTTCGAAGAGTCGAGGCGGCATGATAAGCGTGTCTCTCGGTTGTAGCGAATTTTGTCTCGAGGTTCAGTCGAGTCTTTGTGTGACCGTCGCGATAATGTTTAGGCAACCAAAGCAGGGAAGGAAGCTGTGTCAAGATGCGACAAGGGTAGAATGGAAGACCAAGCTTCGAGTACCGTCGAAGCCGAACAGTGAGTGATCACTCGAATCAACAACAGACCTATTCATAATTGTCGCAACCGATTGTCCGGCTTTGTCGAATGCTCCCTCGTGCTCGTGGACGTGGATGCGATTTCCCCGCATGCGGTATACAAAGCTCGGGCCACACATTCTTCGTTCTTTCCGTTTTCGGAACCTTCTTATCTTATCGGCCAGACACCTTGATGTGCCCTCGACGGCATGCTTCGTTTTCAATCATAGCCATTACAATGCACAATTGGTCTCCATTCCCGGGTGGCCTCCACTAAAGGTGCGTCGGGATAATCATCACCTTCAATCAAACCTGTCCACTTTTCACGCTTCTCCCAAGGCCGTACGAGCACCCACCTAGCAATCATCATCTCACCTGCAGTGTCTATCTTCGTAAGCAGAGCAGAAAATCCTTCGACCGAAAAGCTGGAGATGCCCAATGTAGTGAACATTCATAACATCTAAGCTATCATACATCTAGCCATCGACACCAACCACTTGACTTATAAACTGAAACGCGCGACAGCCACACCATTCATCGTGCTTTCCGATCTTCTTTCTGATCCACTAAGCCTTTCCGCTGCATAAGCCCACTTCTCCAACCCCATCCAATGCTTTGAGCACATCTTAACACCTCTGATCAATCCAATCTACGCTGCAGCCAGGTTTTCTCGGCTCGTAGACGCATGTGATGGTAGGCCCCCTATGTACGTGTGAGGTGGATGCGATGCAGTACTCGCGCTTGTGATCCTCGCATCTGGAATTTCCACGCTCGGTGGGCAGGTAGGCGAAGCGGTGGAAGGTGCCGGTGTTGGCACGACGTTGACGCTCAGTGCTGGATTCACGGTTGACAGCGGTGCCGTGATGGTTCATTTGCCTTCCTCGGGATTCATTTTTTGGAATCTGTAGCGTCTTCCTCATGTTTACCTCGTCAATCTCAAACATCACCAACCAATTTCCCCATCAATAGCGCATCAACCATTTCTCCCTTCTTGATAGATCCTTCTCCGGCAGGTAAACACAACAACGCATTCGCGCCCTTGAAGCTTCCGATCCGCGAACTTCTCTGCCCACCAGTGCTCAAAGCATGTAACAATCCGTCCCCACCAGCCTTGACAACAGCACGGTGTAACTCATCTCTCTGCCTATCCAACCTGACATCCCCATCCAACTGCACCTTCACCCTCGCACATCCTCTGGGCTCCACCCCAGCCATCTGGTGCAAACTCGGCAGAACAAACAGATGATAGGTAACCACACAACTAGCGGGATTGCCGGGTAGTGAGAATACCACTTTGTCGATTCTCTCGCCGGAGTTGGATTTAACGGGGATGGTGGCGAAGGTGGTGGGTTTTCCTGGTTTCATGGCGACGCGGCCGAAGTGGATGGAGCCGCCGAGTTGGCGTTCGAGGGTGGGTTTTAGGAGGTCGAGTTCGCCCATGCTGACGCCGCCGGAGGTGATTATTACGTCGACTCTGCGGGTCGCATCGCGGAGGGTTTGTTCTAGGGCGCCTGGTCTGTGGTAGTTTGTCAGCTTTGGTTTTCCATGATGGAAGAGGATGTCAGAGGAGGAGTGGCGTACTTGTCTGATACAATGCCTAGATCTACGGCTTCGAAGCCTGAGCCACGGATGGCGGTTAAGAGGGTGGGCCGGTTTGTATCTCTGACTTCTCCTCTTTTGAGATCGCCTTCTCTGTCGTGATTGACTATTTCATCGCCTGTGCTGAGGACTCCAACGACTGGTTTCTTGTACACGGAGACCTCTTTGACGCCCACGGAAGCGAGAAGACCAAATTCTCCACCGATAGCCGAGATGCCTTCGCCTTTTTGCATAATGACATCGCCAGATTGAACATCAGAGCCGACCTCTCTGACATTTTCTCCAACTTCGATCTCATCAGTCAAGATCTCGACTTCCTTTTCCTCGTTACCGTCGTCGGTTTTGGAGACGAGAATTGTGTCTTCGACCATGACTACGGAAGTAGCGCCAGGAGGCAGAGGAGCACCAGTAGTGATTCTGGCAATCTGGCCCTTTTGCAATTCTTGATGTTCGCCAGCTTGAGCGTGAGATATCATGGATACAGGGAAGACTCCCTTGGTTGAGGGAGCATCTGAGCCGGCGATTACAGCGTAGCCATCTACGATGCTGGCGCGGAAGGCAGGTACGGATTCTTGTGCTGTGACGTCTTCGGCAAGGACATGACCGACAAGAGATTCGTTGACCGGGAGCTTGATGATGGTGGGTGAGGGGGTGTGCTCGGCGATCTTTTGGAGGGCGTCCTTGACCGTGAGCATTGGATAGGGCGATTGTCTGTAGCGTCTACTGGGTCCTTGAGCAGGGTCGTTGGATTGCTGAGGTCGTTCTTCCGGCGCCGTGTGGGCTTTTGGTCCTTGATGTCCTCCATGTCCAGGTCCATGATTATGCCCACATCCATGGCCGCCATGACCATGACCATGCGAATGTGAATGCCCACCACCAACCTTCTTCTCCCCACCCTTCGCACTCACTCCCGCCTCCTTCTCCAACTTCTCAACACCCCCCTTATGCAGACTCCTCGAATCTCCACCCTGCGCCTGCAAACAAGCATGCCCCAACAACTTAAACACCGCTTCCAAATTCTCCTTCGCACCCTTCGGACTCCCCGGCAATGTCAAAATCAAACTCCCATCTCTAACCCCAGCAACAGGTCTACTCATCACAGCAAAAGGCGTAACCTCTAAACTAGCAGCCAACATCCCATGCACCAACCCCGGCGCCTGTTTTTGAATAAGCGGACCCACGGCTTCAGGCGTTACATCTTTGACCGCAAATCCAGTGCCGCCGGAAGTTATGATGAGGTTTACTCCTTCAGCGCAGGATTCGAGGACGGCATTTTGGATTTTGGTCACGTCGTCCGGGATGATTTTTGTGGCTGTGACTTCCCACTTTGAGGCGCCGAGGGAGGTGAATACTTTTTGGAGGGTGGGGATGCATTTGTCTGTTGAGGGGTCTGCGGAGGCGGTTTCTGAGATTATTATTATGGAGGCTGTGAGTTTTTGTTGGTCTGCCATTGTTGCTTGGGATTGTTTGGTGGGATTGATGGGTGGTTGGTTGATGGGATGAGGTCGAGGTCGAGAAAGCGGGAGTTGTTGCGGAGATGCTCGAGAAATCAACAAGGATGAATTGATTACTCAGATATCTTCGAGCACTCTCTATCTTTTGATTGAATGTTTATATCACTTAAACAACGGTGTACGTAATGGTGATCACTACAAAGACATGTTGAGACAGTTCAGATAAATTGTTTCAATTATTTGCTATACAAGGTCTATACACGGTGGTGATGATCCACTCAATTCAGATGCTCTCAATAAAAACACAACATCGCTACCCATTTGCTTCGCTCCGGACGCCTACTAATGCTGGCTGACTGGCTTCGTTTGCGACAGTATTTGTGAGGCAGTGTTGAGTTGCCCTTTTCTTTCTTCTTGTGGACTCCATTTCATTATCCCTGCTCTCCTCTTTCATGACACACAGCGTCCAGGGTATCGAATAGTTTAGTGGAAGTCGGCAGCGGGACCGGAGAGTAGGAGGCCAATGATGAGACCGAAGAGTCCGAGGACTGAACTGAAAATCTCAATGACCAGGATCTTGACGAATCTGGAGCGGAATTAGTATGACTAGATGCGATCGATGGAGAGTGTTAAACGTACAAGCTGGGGTCAGCAGCATCTGCAAGAGCAGCACTGGAACCGTTGATACCAACAGACACACCGCAGACCAAGTTGCAAGCGCCGACCAAGAGACCAGACCAGAAGAGGGCGAAGCCAGTGTAGTAGTTGCTGCCTGATCTTGCGGCATCAGAGCCCACCGAGGCCAGCTTTGCGGAAAAGACGATGGACATGATGACACCGTAGATGGCGACGACTTCGCAGAAGATGATGGAGATCAAGTTCTTGGTTCGGATCCTGGGAGCCTTGACACCACCGCCGAGAATCGAGGAACCGGTAATGAAGATACCCCTGTAATGTGTTGTCTCAGTCTTTTGTTCTTTCTTCACAGTTCCTTCTGAATGCTGTGTGTACTGACCATGCAGCTCCAACGACCGAGAGACCAATGCAGAGGCCGATACCTGTGCTAGCCCATGCGTGGGGCGAAATGCTGAGAAGGAAGTCTCCAACCTGAGGTGCTTGTCAGATCCATGTTCGGCGGTACTTGTCGTTCGAAGGTGCATACGTTGAAAGCCTCGCCCTCTCCATTGAACAGCATATCTACCGCCTGATTAGCTTTGGCTCCATCGCGTCCAGGATGGTGGTAGGGAGCGTACATAGTCCGATGACTGTCAGGGCAGTGGTTGCGCCATAAGCGCCATATGTGAGACCGCCCATGTTTGATTGATCAAGGACTGCGCAGTCGTCGTTGAACAGAAGGCTGAATATCAAGATCCCGCGTCCCTTGGTCTGCCAACGTTGGAAGTGACGCTTCGGGCAACCAGGATGATGCGCTGCGGTAATCTCCGTCACTTTTCACGTGATATGGATCTGATGTCTCGAGTCGACCGCAACAACGTACTCCTTCAACTATCACTGGGGACTATGTTACAGTACGGAGAACAAGCTTGTGACACTGATGAGAATGGAATATCCCCAAGGAAGATGATGGCGCAGAAGTAGGTAACCTCGCGCCAGTTAAAGCAACAAGAGCCTCAGCCTTGGCATACCCGCACCTCCTCATCAAGGTCGCTGCCCCAAACATGTAACTCTGGTCGTCCACTTTGTTTATTCAAAAGCCATGTCGGCCTCTACACCCAAGTGGCTGTTGTTCGCAATTGCCAGTGGAGCCTGTGCTGCTCTGAACGGTGTCTTTGCCAAACTGTGAGACATATAGGGCTCAATCGCGCAACCTCCTTACTCACTACTGCAGCACTACCACCCATCTGACTACAGCATGGGCTGAGTCGCTATCCCATATCTTCGGCCTGTCCGGACCTAACAAATTCTTCGAGTTCCTTGTGCGCGGTGTACGTCTATACGACTTGCGACCCATTCTTGTTCAGAGATGTTGATCTTCCTGCTAGCTCTTCTTCGTCCTGAATCTCGTCTTCAACGGCATCATGTGGGGACTCTTCACACGCGCCCTTACTTTGGCGACAAGTACGACCAGAGTCAGCGTCATCAACACGTCCGCCAACTTCATGAT
>Ga0073774_1000079_pt1 | contig 18394 bp, 15 predicted proteins | sample InSIn5gowninarea_FD_77487 | JGI IMG/M metagenome (GOLD analysis project Ga0073774, IMG submission 77487) | Clean room microbial communities from NASA Spacecraft Assembly Facility at Jet Propulsion Laboratory, Pasadena, California, USA -... ... | reverse complement strand
TTGCTCGATGAAGAAGGAGTTGGTGTAGGTGGGAAGTTCGATGTCGTCTGGGCTGCCGCTTGCTGATAGGATGGCGACGTCGTCGATTTGTGTGCCGCCGGTGGTGATGGTGGATGTTGTTGATATGCCAGACACTAGCCCTCCATCTAGGCCGACGTAGTAGCCGCCATTTGTTTGTGTTGGTGCATAAGCTGTCTCCATTCTCGATTGGTGAGTGTTTTGCTAGGTGGTGTTATGGCTGAATATTCGAGCACAATCGCACTTTGGAGATATCAGCCCTTTGAGCTGGCGAGAAGAGGAAGTTTCTGCATTATGACTTGGCTGAAGTCACGAGGCTTCGGTGCTGGGTGCTGGTCGGTGTTGTCGATCATGCGCCACGTTCCCCTCACTCGGAGTCATAAGTGATTACCAGGTAAGGTAATGCTTACATGTAAGCGAGCTCGGATCAAGTAATTATCGGCATGCGCTTGTGCTAAATATATCCATGTTCACCGCTTGACACATACTCTGGTCTCAATTTGCTTGTTCTGGTTGTAAGGTTTTCCACCAGACCACCTGAAGACAAACATCGTGACTGTGAAACCTCGAGCATGTTCATATGGCTCGCGGTCGCTGTCGAACGGCCCTTGAGCACATCATCAATGGCTGAGACGTCGGAAGCATGTATTTCAGACGTAAAAAGACATAGTTGTTTGCAGCAGGGGGCATCGGGGGTGCCGTGAAGAAACATCTCGGCTCTTCGGGGGAATGTTGTAGTTCTAGCTAAGCCTCGCTTCAGGCTCTTTCAGAACGTTCAACCTGGATGTCAAATGCGTAAGTAATGCTGTGACATGAGTCTTCGCCACGTTCGCACGAAGCCGTCTTTTGTGCGGTACGGAACGCTACCCCCTCATATTGGGATGCGCCGTCTCCCAAGACATAGCCCAATATTGGTGTCTTTTCGTCGCCACTCTCAACCGTCCCAACGTCGTGGAATTACCATATCCGCGATTCTACTGCCACCAACAGTTTTTATTGGTCTTCTGATCACGCTATGGACTTATAAATGTATGATGATGGTCTTGTTTCAAAACAAAATTATCTATATGCCATCTGTGCCTCCTTTTGCTCGGAAAGAATCGATTAAAGACTATAAGAATGCCTGTAAACCTGTCGAATGGCGACAGGAGATAATTAGGTCTCTCGACGGCACAAAGATTGCTTTGGCCATAGGCAAGAACCAGACAAGGATGAGTCAGAGGGCATTGACTGTCCCTGAAGACGGAGGCTTAGTGATTGTCTACTTCCAAGGAAATGGCTCATCCCTTCCTCCACGGCTTCCTGGCCTCTCTAGTGTGCTGAAACATCTTGACCTGCTCGAGCAGCCTGTCCCGTGCACGCTTGTTGCGCTTTCGTATCGAGGGTACTGGACATCTTCTGGACGGGCTTCACAGACTGGAATTGAAAAAGATGCTGCAGCGACATTGGCATGGGCGCAGAACCTACAAGCGAAAGACCGGTTTACGACTCAGCTCGTGCTGTGGGGACAAAGTATTGGGGCAGGAGTCGCAACGACGGCTTTCGCCAACTTGTCGACAGAACAAAAGCACATTGCTAGATCAAGCACAGCCAGTGGTACAGAAAGTGGAGTCAATGCAATGATACTAGAGACACCGTTCACAAGTGTCAGCAATATGCTGATTGCTTTCTATCCTCAGAGATGGCTGCCATATAGATATCTGACACCATTCCTTTGGAGTTCGTGGGACAGTGTGAAAGCTTTAAGGACAATCAAGCAGCAGCAGACGCATAGCCTACAGTTGCTCCTGATGATTGCATCAAAAGATGAGGTTGTACCACCAGAAGAAGGAGAGCAATTGATGAAACTCTGTGATGAGCTCGATTTCGCCGTTACATATCGAGCTGTGCCAGGAGCTCTGCATACTGAATGCCTTGCCAAAGCGCAGGGCAGGGAGGGGATTGTGGACTTTTTGAGTCAAGTGTATCAGGACGGGAAAAGGACTAGTTGCCTGTAGTCGATGTAGGCCAACAATTTTTCTTGGGACACATGTCCGCAATTAGCGTTTAAGCCATAGTATCACCGAGATCTAAGTCCGCGTTACACATGAACGTAGGTCGTGCGAGATGAGGAGACATGCCACAATCAGGTGTGTATGGGTCCATACTAACCAAGTTCCAATGCCAAAGGTTGTGCTCCATGGGCATCATATGTACGCTGGATTGTTAAACCTTTCCTCAAATGAAGTATCGGACGAGCCTAAGAACACCTGACGATCGCGTAGGTATTCTTCTGGGGTACCAGCAGTTCTGTTGGCGCCACGTACCAATCCACGCCATTCCTCCCTCCAGCCGTAATGCGGATGTCTAGGAAGATTTATTGCCTCAAATCGCGTTCGTCCCATTATAGAGTGCGAGTATTCCCTAGGCATGAAAGCGCTCTTCCATCGAGTGTGGTTGATACTTGCTTCGTTCGTGGAATAAGTCATATATGTGTTTCGCATGATCAAGACGAGAGACGGCTGCTGTAAGGTTACTTCATCGGATACCCTCCACGGCTGGGCTGCCTCGTTGTTCGCATACTCATTTGGCACTGACCCGTACATTTTGTGCGTGTTTGTGGCATGCCTTTGTGGTGAAGATGCTTTCCAGTCGACGCCAAAAGACCCACCATTTTCGATACCAACGCAACAAAACATAAGGTCGTACAGAATACCCATCGTCAAGCCATGCTCAAAGTGTAGTCGCGTATGACGAAGAGGCTGATCTGGTATCAAAGTGGTGAGACGGATTACTTCAAGCTCGGTGATTGGTGGCTGCGTGACGAGCATATCTCGCCAGCTTGCTTCGCGTCGAAATAGTGCTTGAATCGTGGCTAGACATTCATTCCATTCTGATTTCACTGCTGTACGACCGTCGTTTGGGAGAAGATGATTTAACGCGATTTCACTCCAAAGTCCATAGTTTGAGTTCATGTTTACACGGAAGAAAGGCTTGAACTTTGCTTTCAGCAACGGATTAATCCTGTACAGTATGCCTTGCCCAAATGGTGTCAGAACAGTCGGAGCTGATGCTGGTAGTAGATACGATGCCCGTCGTACATCTTTGCTGCTGTTGATGATGCTGTTGAAGAAAACGCAGACGCGGCGACAGCTTAAAATGTCGCCAGGATCTAAACTTTGTAGTACAGAGCTAAGGATAATTGGGTTGAAGACAATTGCATGAGCGAGACTCATCTTGCTTGATGACTTCAAAAAGTCAGATGTGCCTGAATGTGGTTGGTACTTCATGAAACTAGGCCGATGAGGGCAGGGTAAGCATGATTCAGGAGTCTGAAGAATCTGAAACACGATCGTCCTTTCTGAAACAAGCGCGTGAAAACTGCGTGACGTCTTCGTGACACTCGCAATTGGGCTCAAAAATTCACACCAGTACAATCATGAAACGAACTAAAGATGGTGCCAAACTCGTCTCTGCCCACCGCGATGCTGTATAACGTCAGCGTTTGGCCACTTTTTGCCCGTCATCAACGTTGGTCGGCGCTGCCTGCTTGTGCTTCGAAACCGGGACCACGCGCCGACAGCGCATATTCTTGCCGACTCTAGTCAGAGTCTTGCTCGGTATTGAAGCCTAAGGCTGATCCCTTGGACGTGATCAAGACTCAGATTGCACTTGCACTTAAAATGTTATGTTTCAGATCCAGCTACGCCAAGACGGATGTCTGCATGAAGCTCCAGCCCTTCGTCGATCTTCCAACCTCTGTTTGTTTGTTCTTTGATATCGTTACTAAATTATCCTCGAACAGGTCCTGCGATGTTCTGCTTCAAGCTTGACTTTAAGATTGTGACAAACCTTTTAGGGTATCTGATTGGAAAGTTCTTTAGCCGCTCTTCCATCAGCTCTCAACCGAGGGAAGAGGTCTGTCTCCTTGTATCTGCCCTCCGCTCATTGTCCCGTCTTTCATCGTTCAGCCAAAACCCCCGTGCTTCATGATGACAGTCGACCCTATGCTCAACCTCCTTGGCCGCTTCCCTCAAGAAGACTTCTCGCTCTCTCGCAACACCTCAATCCAACGCGCTCTCCAAGCTCACCTCCGCCAAAACCCAACAATCCCCGCCTCAGCTCTCATCACAGAGATTCTAGCTGGCCGTCTTCAGCTCCTCCCAAGCACGCGACCCCATGCAAGCTCAAACCTTTCCGTCCTCAACAACTCAATCACTAGAGTCTTCGCTCAAGGACCTCGTGCTGCCGGCAACCTCCTCACTGACTACATGATACCGATGATTACCAATTCTAAGCTGAAGAAGATGAGGACTCCGGCTAGCATAATCTATGACAAACCCTGTGGTGGACTCTGGAAAGACAGTGAAGCTGCTGCCACGCTCATTGCACTGCTAGCTGCTCCACGCGAACGGCTGTCTGAAGTCGATGCTTTCTTTGAAGTCACACCGGCAAAAGTCACAACCATAGCCAGTGCTTCCCTAGCCGAAGCCTTCAAAGCTGCAAAGGTCAAAGCTCTCGGAGCACACAAGATCACGACTGTCATTGTTGTTTCACTTGTCGACGTCTACATGCTTGAGATGGAAGAGATGGGACTGCAAGATCACTGTACTGGCTTCAGTCATGATTTCGTTCTAGGAACTGGCCCAGAAGGCGTCGTTGTATGGCAAGGGAGCCAGAGTTGTTCATTTGATGCTTCCCTTGCTCAGGGAGGCGCTAGTGCCAAGAGTTGGGTACAGGCGGAGGATTTTGTCAAGGACTTTGGGAAGCTGACTGATGGCAGAAAGGTATGTTGAGTATCTCAGACGAGGGGATAGAGGAATCTCGACGAGCTGGGCCTCCTATCAGGCCCTTCGTAACCCCCAGCATCCCTCACACCGCCTACAATGTCTTGTCCGGGCGTCAATCGCTGGTAATCACGCCAGGTTCTACAGCTGACAAGTGGTGCCATAGGGACATTTCGACGCGAAGAGAGTCAAGCTGTACAATAAGCTGTTTGGTGTTGATTTCAACAAGCTCTGCAAGCAAGGATATCCGCCACTTGTGCCAAAGTACTACGCCTGGGTCAAGTTGATGGTTTTGGAGGACGTGGAAGTTCAAAGTATTGCGAAGATGTCTTTTGGGTGGCCTGCGAGGGAATGAGAGGATGAGACAGCAGAATTGAGGCAGCTCGACTGTAATGACGAGACGAGGAGAGAATTGTCTCGCAAGCACGAAGCGTTGTAGGGCAGTTGTTTTTTTCTGTGTACAATTGCTTAGAGCACTTTGACAGGATCAAGAGATATGGTCAGCATGAGCTATGGGCAAGAAAGGAGCGGTGAAGGGAGAGGAAGCTGGCAGACGAAAGACAGCTTTTGTTAGGACGAATCCTTGGCCACACGAATGGAACCAGTCAGATTTGAAAGATAGTACAACGCGGTCAGGGACAGTAAGCTTCAACATGTCTCCACTGACGGTTGATGTTGAGACAATGTAACAGAATTTGCATTACAATCGAAGCATAATTAGCCATCCACCTGCTCGTCATGACCAAAGACCCAGCTCATCTCCGTGCCGCTCCTGCTGCTCGTCTGCCCTTTCCAGGTCTAAACGCGCCAGTCTTCTTCTTCGCACCAAATGCCTCGAAGCCACTCGACTTCGCATCATTCTCCTTTGAGTGCTTCTTCTTGCCTCCCCTACCAAACTTTTCATTCTTCGCCGCCCTCTTCCCATTCGGCTCTCTACCATCCCGCGCACCTCTGTCGCCCTTACGACGCTTGTTCTGCCTGTCATCAGTTGTAGGGGCATCAGCCGATACATCAAATATATCCGCCTCAGTGGTGTGCTCTCCACCTCCAACCTCGCCTTGACGTTTCCTCTTCAAATTCTTGACTGTGTCCATCATCTTTCGCTTGTCTTGCGCTCGCTCTTGCTCACGTTGCTGCTGCACAGCTTTACCGAACTTCTTGAGTCCTCGCTGCTTCTTTGCATCTGCTGATGCCTGCTTGCTGGCTGCCGATTCAATCAGGCGACTCTTCACTTTTGCCATTTGCTCGTCGTCTTTCACCATCTCGGCGAAATAGTCTGATGGTCGGGAAAAGGGAAAGTCTTTGTCTTCCTTCTTTAACAGGCGTCGCGCTTCTTGCACTGCGGACATTGATTGGGAGTAGAGTGCGAGTTCGCGGTTGAGATCATCGTTGATGTCTGGAATATCGACGGCTGTAGGTGTGGAGAGTGTAAGATGTTCAGAGAATGGCATGCTGGCAGTTGGTAATGCGATCGAGGTCAGTGCTTTGGTTAGGGCGGCAGTGTTGTTGATTGTTAGGCGTTGGTAGGGAATGATGTCTTCTGCTCCATCGGCGTCCTCGTCGATGTCGGAGAGAGGAATGTCTTCTTCTTCATCATCGTCGTCATCATCATCAGAATCTGCTTTTGTTTTCGCGCTCGTTGAATTCGTGCTTGCGGATGGCTGTTTCAATATCGACTTTGGTGCTTTCGTTTGTGTGGGCGCTTCTGCCTTTTCCTCGTCATTGTCTAGCTCCGAATCACTGTCGCTCTCATCAAGCCCATCTAAGTCGTACTGAGGCTCCCCTTCATCCTCATCGTCGCTGTCCTCTTCCGAAGTGGCATCCTCCCATCCTTCCAGATCCTCGTCCAGGTCGTCCTCGCCTTCAATAGCCTGACCCCCCAGAATTGCAGCTACACCTGCCTCTAGCGCAGCATCGGTAAGTGCTCCCTTCACTTCCTGTGGACTCTTCTTCTTCCGCTTCTCCTCGGCCGCTTTCTCTGACTTTCTCTGCTTTTCAAGTTTGTATTCGCGTGGACGATCGCGACCCTGGTGTCTCTCGAGAGCTGCCTTCAGTGTTGAGGGTTTGGCCATTGTGTTTGAGGCGATTGGTGTCGTAAGGACGATGTGGTTATTTTGTTGCATCTTTCAGAAAAAAACCGAAGTTATGATCAGCACCGGACTTGTCGCCGTGACGGGGTCCGTACTCAAAAATTAATAGCACGGCCAGCAAGGTGCCTGTGCCTGGCAGTATTGACATCACTATACACACAACACAAGCATCGAAAGATATTCAGGATGCCTCACAAGCATAAGCGAAAAGCTGACAATGCGTCGACGTAAGTCTTTCAGTGCGCCTGCGACTTCGTAATGAACTGACATCGGCACGTAGCTATGATCTCCCTCCAACCTCTGTTGCGCAATCTCTTCCTGTCAAGAAACCAGCACCATCCACCTCTACTACCACAAAGCCGAAACGCAAGCCAAAGAAGACGACAGACGATACACCAAAAGCTTTTGCACGTCTCATGCAATACACACAAGCTGGGAAACGTCCACAGACTCTAGACAATGGTGAACCCAGAAGCAAGAAGCGGAAGTTAGCAACTGAGGCAGATGCGAAGACACCGACACTGAAGGCCCCAGAGCCAGCCAAGCTCGCATTCCTCAAAATCATGCCCGGCGAGCGCATGTCAGACTTCTCTGCTCGTGTCAATCAAGCTCTTCCAATGACAGGCCTCAGTCGAAAAGGGAAAAAGGTCGATGGTGTCAAGGAGCGCCAGACGAGGATAGAGAAGAAAATTCAGCGACGAATAGCGGACTGGCGCAAGGATGAAGAGAAGATCAAAGAAAAGGAGGAAGAGGAGCGTGACTTGCAAGACTTGGAGGATGCAGAACATGGCACCGGCGCGGATGGAGCCGCAGCTTACGATGATGATCTCGGCGATGACGGCAAGCGTAAGAAGAAGCAGAAGGGAAAGAAGGGAGGCGGCACTAAAGATGACCAAGACGACGCAGACCCTTGGGCGAAGCTGAAATTGCTAAGAGAAAAGCCGAAGGGGTTATTTGATGTTGCGCAGGCGCCACCAACGTTCAAGACTGTGCTAAAAGAGACGTTCAAGGTGAAGGACGGTGCTTATGCTGAGACAGGAAATGTGCCGAAGGCTGTGGGTAGTTTAAGACGAAGAGAAGAGCTGGGCAGTGCTCGTAAAGAGACGATCGAAAGGTACAGGCGCATGATGGAAGAGAAGAGAGCGGCCGCGGCAAAGTAGAGGATACTTGAATACCTTTATTGACTGTCAGCACAATCTGCACCATTAGTTTGCAGGCAATGGAATCTATGCCGCCTGGATGAGGCTGTGGATGGGGTGAGGGGTATGCTGCGCCGATGGAGGGCCTGTGCGCGCATGGCTACCACGAGATCTCGCGCTCGCTAGCCTGACGAACCCATCATTGTGTTCGGCCTGTAGACATTTGTCATCGGAGACAAAGCAGAGCTCGTTCACCAAACTCTTGCTCCACTGTTCCTTCGATCTTGAGCATGTGTTTTAACCAACGCTTGGCTCCCTCGACTTCCTTCGCACCAAATTTCACTACCACAAATCCTCGCAAGGACGCCGCTGTCCAAAGGAGGCCGTCCTTCTTCTCCTGCTCAACTCTCTCCGCTCGTTCAGCCTGTTGAGCAGTCAGGGCTTCTGGAACATCCCACTGCCTCGACCCGATCTGCGGCAGAGCCTTGAATTCAGCCATGAAGTATTGTCCAAGCTTGCGAAACATATTGCCACAGAGGATCAGGGTGCCGAATACACCCATGTCCTTCATACGGCCTACCACAGATTCGTTGATTCCATCATGGTTGTCCAAAATCATGTTATCTCGCAACATGAGTTTGCGCTTTTCCTCAGACGACACGAGGAAGATCTCATTTCGCGACGTATACGTATGAAAGGACCACTTCTCTCCCCTTGCCGTCCGTCCCTCAGATACCCAATCACATACACACAAATTCGCTTTCGCACCAGTTATATTGTACATCTGCTTCTGTTCAAATGCGCTATCGCCGAAGGGTTGTACAGGATCTGGTAGATAGCACAATGCAGCGCCATTTCCAATATCAAAGCTGGACAACTGTGTTGTCAAGACATTGCGACTTGGACTTTTAAATATTTTTGTGCTTCCTTGTGTAAGCAGAATCAAGCGACATGCGCTTGCAAGAACTACGCGGAGGTTGATGGAGTCTCCTGCTACTAATCCGCCGCCGTAGGTGAGAAGGTAGACTGTATGTATAAGTGATGAAAGATTGGCCTCTTCATATCCAGGTAATGTTATTGCTTGGGGCGCAATGAGCTTCAGAGGATATTGAAAGGATAGGGTCTCGAGGACGGGTTTGGAGGGTGGCAAGACCGAGAGGATGATGGAACCATGGCCGGGCAGAGAGGAGGAAGATGCGAAGGGAGAAATGTTCATGGCATCCTGTAGAGTGTATTTATCTAGTAGAATTGAACAAGAAGTGAAGGTCAATGGAGAACGATAAGATAGTTCTAGAGTTTGAAGTCCGTCCGTGCTCCACCGTCACGTCCATCGCGTGTTCAGAAGAGCATTCGCGTCTTGACATCACCATTTTTCTACTTGGTCTTGCTCAACTGTCGCTTGTGTGTCTGTGACGAGTTTCACAGAAGCTGCTCGGCGCCAGCTGTCTTCAGTCATTGCGCCAGCTCGCGACATATCCTACACCCCATCTCAACCACTTTGCGATCCGGAACTCGTCCATGCCGGCTCGCCTCTCTAGCATGGAACTCTCCCCAACCTCAAATCCAGATGCTGAGACAAGTACTCGAGCATCGAGACGACAATCCGGGCGAACAAGGAATGCTCCAGAGCGACTTGTCACGTCTAGTGCGCCGAAAAGAAAGCGCGATGACACCGAAGATGGAGATGACGACGAGGAAGAGCAGGACGTGGACAACGCGGAGGAGGACGAAGAAGAACAGGAAGAAGCAGAGGATGACGAGCCTGATGCCGAGGAGGTGAGGGATAAGAAGCGCAAGGCTAAACGCGCAGGTGCTGCTAAGGCGACAGCCCCGAAGAGGGCCAAGACGACAAAGTCAACTGCGACCAAGAACATAACCACAAAATTGGCAAGCAGGCCAAAAGCCAGAGCGAAGACTGTAAAAAAGGGCGCAAAGCTTGACGCCGCTGAGGATATTGGAGGTCTATATGGTGAGTCGCGCAAGTTTCGACGCGCTACAAACGATGCTGACAAGTGGGATAGCCGAAGCTTTTGGCGAGGGTAAGAACCTGGATGATGTTACGGCACAGTGGTTGACGCGCTTCGACGAGCATCAATCGAATGCCCTCACCGAAATCGTCAATCTGATTTTGCATGCAACCGGCAGCGCAACAGAGGTTGAAGTATTTGATGTTGAGGATCCAGACAACATACCGAACAAGTTGGAAGAGATACAAGAAGCGCTTCAAGCAGTGAGTGGTGGTCGAACCTCGACATGAACTTGAAACTAAATACCTATAGGCGAAAGTGGTTGACTACCCGATCGTCGCGAAAAACAAGACAGGAGGAGTCTTCAAGCGCACATTGATCTCGTTCTTCAACTCGCTTATCCGCAGTATCGCCGCCAAGTCTTACCTCTTCACAGAACCAGAGCTTATGGAGAACATATTCATGTGGGTCAGCTCTATGACATCTGCTAGTTCGCGACCTTTCAGACATACGGGCACAGTTGTTGCGCTTGCTATAATGAGTGGCCTTGCAGAAGTGGGCAAAGGACTTGTCGAGGGTCGTGCGAATACTCTACGGCAGGTGGAAGGCGAGCAAAAGAAGCAAAAGAAAAATCAAGCCAGAATCAAGGACCTACAGGCTACAGCCCAGAAGTTTGCAGATCTCGAGGTTCAGCTAAAAGGCATCATTGCAGAATCTTTCGACTCCGTCTTTGTGCATCGTTATCGTGATGTTGATCCCAAGATCCGTCTGGATTGTGTTACGCATCTTGGTGAATGGATCAAGATATATCCAGATTACTTCTTCGACGGCTCGCACCTGCGTTACCTTGGTTGGGTATTGTCAGATATGGCAGCACCGACAAGACACGAGGTGACGAAGCAACTACAATCGATCTACAAAGATGAGGCTAGAATACCAGGACTACGAATGTTTACCGAACGCTTCAGACCGAGAATGGTAGAAATGGCAGCCCGAGATGCTGAGACTGGAGTTCGTGTTGACGCTCTTGGACTCCTAGAAGTACTGCGCAGTGCTGGACTGCTCGAGCCAGACGACATTGACACTATCAGCAAGCTCATCTACGACACAGACCCAAGGATACGGAAAGCCGTAGTACCTTTCTTCGTTGCAAGTGTGACTGATATCTGCGATGCAAAGATCGATGAGTTGGGAGGACAAGAAGCACTTGAAGAGGCGCTACCAGGTGATGATGGGGATGACTACGAAAGTCCTAGGTTGCTCTGGTTGAAACTCAAATCTTTGGCAGAACATATGCACTCACTCGATCCGGAAGAAGCTGTGTTGACGACGATCGAGCGTGGCGCAGGTGGGGAGAAGGATTTCCTCATTGCGGCTGGTACAGACTCGCGAGTTACGCTGGCTACCCAAGCTATAATGCCGACCATGACAGATATGGAAAAGTGGGAGTGTATAGCAGGCTTTCTGCTCTTCGATCATTCACAATCCGCTGAGACCACCGATGATGTCGTGACCCAATTCAATCAACAGTGTCAACTGACAGACAAGGAGGAAGTGATCCTGCTTGATGTGCTAAACACTTCTGTCAAAAATGCCCTAATCGATATGTCCGGATCGACAAGCGAAAACACCACCACTGCTAAGAAAGCAGCCAAGAAACTCAACAAGGCACAACAGGGAGAGATCCAGGAAGAACGGGAGGCTGCAGCACAGAAGCTTGCTCAGCTGATACCGAGACTTCTGAAAAAGTTCGGCCCATCGGTGGATGCAGCATCAGCTGTCTTGCGACTTGAGCACGTCCTCAACCTTGATGTCTTCCAGGATCTTCGCCAAGATAGCACAACTTTCAGTGCACTGCTCGATGATATCAACAAGCAGTTCCTTACCCATGAGAACAGACAAGTCCTGTTCGAAGCTAGCGATGCTTTACGGCATGCCAAGTCTTTCGAAGAGCTGGGCGAGATTGCAGAAGGAAAGTTGCAGGCTCTCTGGGAGGACACTACACATGCTCTTGTTGGTCTATGCAAGGGTGAAGACGTTGATGTCAGAGGCAGCATCGATTCCAGTGTGCTCAAGAAAATCGAGAGCACAATATTGCGGATTGCCAATCTTGCCAGGATATCAGACTGCTCCGACATTCTCGCAACGCCCAGGACAAGTGGATCGAGTAAGCAGCAGCGTCGGAAACAGCAGAGCGACCAAGGCGTTATACCTCTCAGCCTCCTCATCGACCTCATTGCTCGTGGTCGCCTATCAAACACTTCGTCATCGCAATCACAATCACAACGCAATCGAGATCTCGATTTGACAGAGGATGCTGTCGTCGAGAACGCGATGCAAAGTGTCTTGTTCTATTTCATGTGGAGCGTCAGTAGTCTGCACTCCAAACACTCTAGTACTTCCACGACAAACAGTAATGGCGTGATTACTAGGGCGGAGGTTGAGCAACTTACAGCTCTAACTAAATACCTACAAGACTTTACCACCAACCTGGACAGCATTCTCACATCCCGTCACGGAATCGATAGCTTGCGTCTCACTGCCGTAGGCACCTTTCTCGACGTACATAACCTTTTCATTACACTTCGCAACATCATCCCATCAAACCCTGATAACCCAAATGCCGAGGAGGCCGAAGACATCGAAGAACCATCATCAGTCTCATTCACGAGATTACTTTCCCAGCTAGCCGTTCCCATCCCCCGATCTCGCCAAAAAGAGCTTTCACGCGTCTTTGCCGCTACAGAGCGCGACTTCTCGAAAAAGGGCAATCATCCGCTCGAAGCAGTTGTTGGAGGCCAAGACGACTTAGATGAATATTACAGCGATGAGCCAGAAGATGAGGAAGACGATGACGACGACGATGAACTTGATACTTCAGCACCCGCGAACGGCGCAGAAGTCGATGAAGACGAGGTGGAAAGACGGGCTTTGGCTCGACAAGCAAGGGACACACGAAAGCAACATGCTGCCCTTCGAGCAGAAGAGCGATTGTGTCGACTCGCGGGCCGTATTGTCATTGCGTTGAGAGCGGGTGTGTTGGATGCCGAGCAGCAGATGGACGATGCTATGGAGCTTGATGGGAATGAGAAGAAGCAAGGCCCGATGTATAAGCGTGTGACGAGGAATAGAAACAGGCTGGGACACAACTATAAGGAGATTATGGCGGTACTGGATGCGGATAGTCTGACTGAGAGACCCTTGTCCCGAAATGCGAAGACGAAGGCGGTGAAGGCACGTAAAGGGAAGAAGCCGGCTGCTACTGGTGCCAAGGGCAAGACGAGTGCTGCGAGTAGGAGAAAGGGAAAGAAGAGTAAGGACGTCGTGAGCGAGAGTGAAGAAGAGGAAGAGGAGGAGGAAGTCGAGGAAGAGCAGGAAGAGCAAGAGCCAGAGGAGGAGGAGGTGGTCGAGCAGAATGGTACAGCGGATGAGGAGATGCAGGATGCTAATGGTGAAGATGAGGTTGCGAGTGTGCTTGGAGATTGAGGGTGGAGGTTGTGTATATTGTAGGACCTTATTGATGTTGACCAATCTCTCTGTTATCGAAGATGGCTATAATGGTAGTCGGACTACTAGTTGTTGATACACCAATGCGATTATCTAATAAGTCTTTCTTAGTTGTGAGAGTGTGGTCGCCACGAAAAGGACGCGAATACTGTTGTTGTATAGCCACTGGCGTGAATCTGCAGCTAGCTGAAATTATGGTTTAGGCTGCAAAGGTGTATGATGAGAACGATTTCCAAAAACAAAAAGAGACATGTCGGCTTGCGACCGCGCGCCGTCAATTTCAAATCTCAAGATATCTCACTGTCAAGCCTTCGATATGTATGGTCAATCAGAGGGCGCGGTAGGACGAAAAAGTTCCTCCGGCACACTTCAAAATTTTTGAACCTTGAGTTAACTATCTAACACCTGAAAACTTGGATTGCCAAGCTTCTGGGATGTGAGATGCAATGTTGGAGTAAAATGTCTCGCATCAGGCTCCTAAGGCACAATTGCCACCGTCTATGGGCAACAGTGCACCAGTAATGCCAGAGCTTGCATCAGTCGATAGCCATACCAGCAAATTCGCTACCTGCGCCAGTATATTAGTATATCTGCATGCCTACGAGAACTATCAAGCATACCTTGGCAGCCGACATGACACCCTCGCCTGTCTCCATACTAACACGCTGCGCAGTCAACACAGGCTTAATCGTCTGCATGCCTTGCAAATCGATCGACCCCTGCGCTATCGAATCTGCAATATTCGTCGCAGTCGGTCCTGGAGCCACCAGATTCACTCTGATATTCTCTGCTCTATACCGCCACGCCGTCTGTTTCGTCACACCGAGTAATGCATGTTTCGATGCCGTATATGCCACACCAGCCACACCGCCGTTGAACGAAGCTGTACTACCCACATTGACGATACTGCCACCGCCTTGTGCTCTCATCGTTGGTATCACTGCGCGCATCAATAGTGTTGGTGCTGTGACGTTGATGCCTAATATCCTGTCCCAATCTTCATCTCGTAAGCTGTCCACGCTGCCCCAGCCATCGCCTACACCAGCTACATTTAGGAGGACGTCTATTCGGGGACCGAAGTGTGCGAGGCAGGCGACAACGGCGATGTCGGGAATGGAGCGATCGAGGAGGTCGGCTTTGTAGTGGTGGTAGTTGGGAGACTGGACTAGGACTGCTGGGGTGGGAGAGATGTCGATGCCGAAGACTTTTGCGCCGGCGTTGAGAAGGAGGGAGACTGTGGCAAGGCCGATGCCTGAAATGGAGCGTAATTAGAGGTGTGGGATAGTCGCTATATCAGTATGTCTGCTGTACCTGAGCTCGAGCCTGTGACGAGAATGACCTGTCACATATGTATTAGGTTGTGCTTGAATGAATCGGTTTTGATGTGTTGTGCGCGTACCTTGTTGTGAAGCGTGGTGGACATGTTGCTATGATGACAGTGGTACTATGGATCTGCTGCAGCTCAATGCTGCTGGTAAATATTCGTTTTCACATCATTGATGTCGTGATCGAGTTGGTCTGTTTCTGATGACTGTTTGGCCTCTGACGCCATTCACAAAAAGCGGGTCGACCAACCAACGACGACAACGTCTTGGTGTCTTGCCTCTGTCTCGACTTTGCTCAATACATTGCCTTGTGATGCGCTAGAGTCGAGCGGCAATGGATTGACGAGTCCGGAGTTGCTCTCACAGTTGTGACAGCAACTGCTCTGTCGACTGTCATGTATGAGTTCAAGATAAACCTCAATAAACATGCCCCTGTGGATGTGGAGTTATCTTTTTTGCCTTTCGAGTAACCTGAGCTCTTGTTTTGTGCCTGTGCTTGTGCGTGAATCCTAGGATTGATCTCGTGTTGTGTGCTCGAACTCGAAAAGCAGGAAAGTGCTCTGTGCTGTATGTGGAAGGCACGTTTTGTCAAGAAATCGAAGTATACATTGACTCTTCTGCAATTGATCATCCTTCATCTTCACCCACAGCATAGCCCATGTAGTCGTGCTTCGAGATCAGCGCGAGATTGCGCGATGGACATAAATCAATGGCTGCAGAGAACAGTCACAGCACGCGACGAAGATGCGCTTGAGTTACAAGAAGAAGAGGCTCCTACGAGAATTCGACCGCGATCGACAAACCACGAAACACAACGCGCTTTGTCTCCTGCTCCTCCCAGGATCGCTGAAGTCAGAACCGGCAAAGCCAAACAGAGAACGCGCATACACAAGCGCAAAGCGAGCTCCTCAGCTTACTCTAAATCATCTGGTAGCGCATCAACAAACTCGGACTCCGGATTAGAATGCCCTTCGTCTTCCTCCTCATCAGCGCCGAGCGAGAACTTTGAGCGGCGGAAGCGACACAAGACCAGGGAGAATCTGTATGAGCCACACTCTGGTGCGCTCAAGAGAAGGTCGAAACAGAAGGACAAGGACGAGGTCAAGGAAGGAAAACGCAAGAAAAAGCATCGACGCACCGAGAAGAAGAGAAAGGATGCAAAGAAACCTGGACAAAACCTCATCAACAACTTCAGTGCAGACAGGGTTCATCATGATAGGCTCACAGTAGGTTGTCACTGCCCGGTGAGGTTGCATGGTACGAGCTGATGCGATCGTCTTCTAGCTACAACCTGGTGCATCAATAGGCTTGTTCAAGAAAGGGCGCGCATCGTCACCAACGAAGCAACGAGGACGTAGGTTACAAAGTTTGGAAGTCTCTTGCGGCGTTCTCACATAGCATAATAGTGCCTGATTTGGTTTTCTCGGAGATGAGATTCCTGCAGAAGCCACGACAGCAGCCTGATACCTCTCTACAACAGGACTCTGGCAAAGAACGGAAAAAGCGTAACAAGCGTCAAGATATCGAGAATGCAGAGATTTCGGCATTCTTTTCCGAAAGAAGACCACCACTTGCTAGAGAGGATGAGAATCGTGAAAGCACGGCGAATACAGTTGTGACACATTCTTTGAAGCCACGCTCACATACTGGCCTTGTGCTATCAATTGGGAACCCCAAAAGCGACAACCGAGACCGACACCACTCTGAAGCTCATTCTTACAGTGCAAGGCCCGTGGTGCCTGAGGACTCCATCACGAATGTGGGACTCAATCTCTTACGTGTGTTCTCAGGCTCAAAGGTTATGCTTGCTGGTCAATATGAGCAGTCTTCGGCTTATTCACCCAGGCAAAGTAAGCTGATTGAGATGAGCGAGCCCGTCGAAATCAGCTCAAGGATCCAGCAACAAGACTTTCGACATGACAGACAAATCGAAGCTACGAAGACTGTTGGAGTCACTGCCAACCCAGCTCAATATGATGAATGCAACCAGGATCGGAACCTCATATTCGAAGCACGGCATCCGGGCGACAACAATACCGAACAAAACATGAGCACATCAAGATCGCCACTGGCCAAAAGGCCGTTGTCATCTTCGATGACAATGCTTTTGAGAGCATGTGACAAGGCGATGGAGCAACAACGAAAACCGCGACCAGATGACGGACGTGATGCTCAGTATCCTGCGGCCGTGTTTGAACAATTACAGTCAGACACAAGACGGGGTGTACTGCCAAATACAACTCAAAGCATGGGACAGATGTCGAGTACAATAGTTCCAAACACACAATACTCATATCCTGAGAATGTGGACCGCGTCACGAAGGAGCACACTTACCTTTTACCACAGTCCGATATTGGTCCGCTACAGCACAACTTCCCTGCTCACATATACGCCACACAGGAGTATGATCCAGGTCGTCATATGTATAACGAACACGAGCAGCAACATGGTTATACTCAACAGCAAGCTCTGCCCAGAGCACATGCTGACCAATACTGCTCACAGTTTGAGCCAGAAAATACTATGAGCCTACAAACTCGGATGGAGGATATTCATCAGCCTATCGAGCAACAGAGCTATGCTCTTGTCAATCACGCTCAAGACCAGGTCTTGCCGCAAAGCAATGAGCCATACTATCAGAATCAAGCTCACTCACAGGATCGGTATCACAATCCAAACAACATCCAGGATATCCAGAATAAAGATTATCCAGGCGGAGATTATATGATTTTACCAAACAATGCATACAGAGATAGCGCTGGCGCAGGCGTTCTCGGACACATGGTGGGCGGGACAGAGCAGCACTTCGTAGCTAACGGGATCGGCTATGAGCACTACAGGTACCCCCAGCACGACGAAGGAACAGGCATAGAAGAAGAGTTGGATTATGAACTGTACGGACAAGTTTCTCAGCCTGAGATGGTTATGGATCAAGACGAATGCGAGTCTAGTGTGCTGCCGAGCAGCTTCTGGCGACCTCGCCATCGATACTAGCACACTGAAGCACACAAGTTATCGTAGCATAGCTCTATCAATCTTACCTTAGAGATTACTTTCACATACCCCCTTTTCCTTCGACGACCTCGGCCAAATCGCCGAATCCAATGCGAGACTTTCAAGCACTTTGCCATACTCGTTAAAAACCGCGGCCAGCAAGTTAAGAGCGTTTTGAAATACGCGAATGAGTCTGCTGCAAGTATCTCGCCATAGCACGCAACGTCTACAGAGCTTGTGTAGCACAAAGAAGACCATTGATCATCACACCATCACATCTGTCAAGCTGGCGAGCTCAACAAAGAAGACTCTTTCGTCATCCGCCCCTTTTCATCGCCCCTCCACGGACCCTCGTTTTTCTCCTGCCATTGATCGTTCCAAACAATTGCTCAATCACTTGTCGACAAAGCCTACTTTTACTACCCAAACATCCACCATGACTTCCCTTCCCATCTCCGAGAAGGGCTACAGCAGCAAGGCTGCCTCCGTCTACACCGCCCGCAAGGTCGGTGCCGCCAATACTCTCGAGCACCGCATTTACGTCGAGAAGGATGGTGTTCCTTGCTCTCCCTTCCACGATATCCCCC
>Ga0073774_1000077_pt1 | contig 18545 bp, 15 predicted proteins | sample InSIn5gowninarea_FD_77487 | JGI IMG/M metagenome (GOLD analysis project Ga0073774, IMG submission 77487) | Clean room microbial communities from NASA Spacecraft Assembly Facility at Jet Propulsion Laboratory, Pasadena, California, USA -... ... | reverse complement strand
TGGGGGGAATAGCATGTGCTGAATCGCCTACCAAAAGTACTCTTCTGTGGGTAGAAGACCAAGAATCAAGTTTCGGGATGATATAGAAGGGCCAGATGTTGATGTGCGCATGCGGGATGTCTGAGGTAGCGCTAACCGCTATGTCACCGAAGACTTCGGATCCTTCGCGAAGGAAAGCGACAGCGGCTTCTTTGTCTGCGTAAAGTTGATCCCATCCTTCTCTTGATAGTTCAGGCATGCGTTTTTGTTTTCCAATCAGGACTTCGCTTCCATCTGGCTTTTGAGGTGCGATGACGAAGGCACCGTGAGTGGGTGACATGATTGTGACGGGCATTGCGTAGTCCGGGCTAGGTAGTTTGAGGTTTGCAGTTGGTACTGCAGCGGTGATGCCAGCGAGACCGGTGAATTTTGGTGAGAGGTCAGGGTACATGTACTTCCTGACGCGACTGTGTATTCCGTCTGCTCCAATAAGCAGAGATGAAGTCTTCTCAGTTCCGTCAATGAATTTCCAGGTCACTGTATCCGTGGACTCGGAGACGACATGCGAGAACTTGTGGTTGAAGTATATGGGTATCTTGTTGGCGTTGATCTTCTCAAGAAGCAAGTCGATGAGTTGAAAGCGATAGACTCGCAAGCCGCTATACCCATATTTCTCAACACTGCCGAAGGGGTATGTTTCCTTGAGGTCACCGGCGAGGTCTCTGAAATAGAGGGTGTCGAAGCTGAAGCCGTGGTGTTTAAGGTCGTTGTAGACACCCATACCGTCGAAGAGCCTGAGAGAATTGGGAGAGAGCATGACAGCGCCGCCGATATTCTGGGGCTCGGGACGTGTTTCATAGATGGCGCAGGGAATATCCTGGGTGTGCAGGCTGAGAGCCAAAGTCAAGCCGGCAATGCCGGCGCCGATGATGGCGACTTCGTTGGCCATTTTGAGGTTGTTGATGGTGATTGTGATTTTGGTCTGAGGCTGAGATGAGAAGTGAAGAAGGACAAGATATGATCAGGTATGCAATGGTAGTTGAGGAAGATGCTTTCTTGGTTGCAGGGTTCGAGATGTGGTGGGATTGTGTATACCTTCCAACAGAGGGGACGTCAAGTTATATACTCTACAACGCGACTTCCTTATATTAATATATCCTCCGGTCAGTCTCACTTGCGTCGGCCGAGCTGCATGAATCCTCCTCCGACACGGATCCTTGATTACATACTCGTAGGTCGCAGAGAATTTATGCAAGCAGCGGCAAAGAGTCATCATTGAGACTCATCGATGCCAAGCCCATGGGCCGTGGACGATCTTTTGAGCAGTGGCTGTTTGTAATCATATTTTGTGGCTGATTAAGAAGGAAGGATCGAGGGAATGTGAGCTCGAAAGTTGAAGCTCGGGTGCGGCGTCTCGGCCGACGGCGGAGATGGCAAGTCCGAGCGGCCGACTGCAACTCCTTGTCCGAATCCTCCTTCCTTCGTTAAACAACGATGTAGCAAAGAGTGGTGGCTTTGCTGCAAGTAAGACGTAGAGTCCGTGGCTCGTTGGACGACTATGAATAAGTATAAGTACCTTTGGTCACCGACCAATTTCAAAGCTGTATCCAGCTCCCACCATCCATATCTCACAACGACTTTAACAATTCATTTCAGCTTCGTCCAATCCTCTCTTTGACGAAGCCGTCTGACCGATCGATATCTCGACCAGTTAACTCGAGATAGCCGTGACTCTCGTACGCTTAGGATCTCGACAAAATCAAATACAATCTTACAGCCGCCCGAGACTGCAAGATGTCGACCACAACCAACACCACAAGCCTCCCCAACATCCTCCTCATTGGAGCAACCGGTCGCACTGGTCGTCTTGTTCTCGAGTCAGCTCTCACTCGCGGCTACAAAGTTACCGCTCTCATCCGACCCTCCTCCACTCTGCCTTCTCATCCCTCCCTTACAATATCCAAAGGCTCTCCCCTCGAAACCGGTGATATCACCACCGCCTTGGCCACAACAAACGGCCCTGTGGTGTTAATCAGCACACTCGGCCAAACACGAACATCTGGGAACCCGTTCGCTGCAACGACTTCTCCACCTCTTTTCATGTCGGCCTCCGCAACCGCAGTAGCGGAAGCCATCAAAGGACAACCTGCCGACAAAGTCAAAAAGGTCATCATCATGTCAATGTTCGGCACAAACTCCTCCTTTTCGAACCTCAACTTCTTGATGCGAGCGACTATGACATATTCGAATATGAGACAGACGCTTGAAGATCAGAATGCTGTGGACAAGGTTATCAAGGAAAGTGGGATGGTGTTCGTTATGCCTAGACCCGCCATGTTAAAGGGAGATACTGCATTGTCGGTCAAGATACTTGGCGATGCTGGGGAGAAGTCTGGGTTCATGCCATCTGTCAGCGCGAAAAGCGTTGCTGAGTTCATATTAGATGCGACTGTCAGTCAGGAGTGGGATGGCAGGACTCCTGTCCTTGCTAATTGAGCGGCATAAATTCCTACCAGCACGCTGCAGCGATGCTTGTATCTTTAAGGGCGTTTACTTTCCAAAAAATCGAACAGCGACATTATCACAAACTATTGATTACGGTCCAGGTACCCAGTCCCAAATCGGAGTATAGAAGGATGTGGTTGTGGCCGATCCAGCCATCTGCAGGTATGCATCCACCACTGGTTAGTAAATTGGGATATCCAGTCTTGCAGTGTACAGATAGTCAGGACATCCGAATGTTTATGGAAGGTGTTTCCCAGAAGTTTAGCCGAGCAAAGTGGCGGTGAAACGTGCACTCTGCTAATGAGGACGTGCACCACAGCGACATGTTGACCAGCAGACAAGCTCCCTCTTTGCGCCTTCCTTTCTCATCACCACAATCATCAAACCATCCCAAATATTCGCCATCATCTTCCTCATCGTTTTGAATATGTGAGGCTTGGTTTTTGCCCGGGCAATACCTCCGCGGCACAGTCTTCGGTACACAGCATGCACTGGACTCCTGGACATGAATATTAGATCTGGATGCTCATGTCAACTTGGAACAGCCAAATAACACGCCAGAAATTCGCCTGTCTCCTGCCATCTGTTCATCCAGTTCGACTCTTGTCAAAATGCAGAAGCCAGTTCGATTCCTTCTACTCGGCCACTGAGAGGCAAGATGCTGAATCATCTCACTGGACAATCTCTCACGGCTCTATAGGCTTTTGCTGTTTGTCGCTGGCGGATCTGGTGTAATTGGAGGCTGGGAGCTAGGCGTCAACGTCGCTCATGAACAGTGCTGCCTTCGATGCTGCATTACTGCATGCTGTCGAGGCGATCAAGGTGCTGTCGAGGCGATCAAGGTGCTGTCGAGGCGATCAAGGTGCTGTCGTCGGAGTGTGGTGTTGAGGAAGTCATGTTGACGACCCAACAGCGTTGTACGCAGCAAGTATCAGCACACTCCTCTCCAGCATGATCGGTGCTCGCTCATTGGCAACCTCCGACGCCGCTCAATGGTATAGCCAAGGCGGCACCGCTAGCGTCGGCATACTTGATACTGCGCACTTGCGACTCGACCTCCCTCTTCTCGACCTTCAGCACGACCAGGTCATCAAGCAATCAAAATGGCCGCCATCAACTGCCCGAGATGCAACGGCTACTCTTCTCCCAGTCAGGCGCTCCTCGTTGAGCACTTGCACACCCACATCAGACCGTTCAGATGCGCCAACTGCCCCCACGACGAGGCCAGAGCGTACGCCAGTCACGATCCATCACCTATGTCTGTCCGTCAAGCTAAACCGCTATAGCGACCGTCTCCGCACGCATACCCGCAGCGCCCATGGCCGCAACAACCTCCTGCCCGGCGAGGCACCTCCTGCCAACTTCAGGGCCTTGGTGAGGGTGGAGGCTGCCGGTGGGCCTTTTGTGAACCTGCCCCCTCGCCCCGTCGCACCCGCCGCCAATCCTCCTCCTGCTGGCCCTCTGGTCGCACTTCTCCCGGCCCCGGTGGTCGTGGCCGCACCTGCACCTCCGCCTGCTATGGCTCCTCCTCCGGTCATCATGGCCGCACCTCCGGTCATCATGGCCGCACCTCCTGCTCAGCAGCAGCAGCAGCAGCAGCAACAACCTCTCCCGCCCCCTCCCTTCGCCAACCCCCTCCCACCTCCCCGTACGTATCCATTCACTCCTTTCATGACGAACCGGGTCACTGACGAGTCTACTAGCTTGGCACTACGCCAACTGGCCTAACTGGCCTCCTCATTTCCCGCAGTGAGCAAGACGGAGAGAACGAGACGATACGATAGACAGGAGGCGTAATAACAATGAACCGGGTTCGACAGTGTGCTTTTCTCTCTCCTGTGCTTAGCCTTTCATGATCGTGATAATGAGACACTCGTGCTATGATTCCGTTGCACGTGAATCGTCGATCGCAACGTCGAGCGAGCCGGTACTAAAAGAGGTTTGACGTGCCTAGTGCTCGACGGCGTGCTTTCTCTCCGTGTTTCGTCTCCTATCATCACCAAATTAAGACGCTCGTGCTGTGATTCCGTTGCACATATTGCAATCTTTAACATCGAGCAAGCTAACACCAAAAGATTGCTAATGTGCCCAATGCTCCGATCTCCAGCAAAAGGATACATTTCCTGCACTCTCCTTGGTCGTGTTGTTGATATTGAAAATGATGTTGCAATTTGACATTGTATATTCTACACCCCAGCAGGTTGTTGAGATGTAATGAAAACGTTATGACTTTTTGATTTTCGCAACAACTCCTAACTCAATCTCACCTCCTGGATCCGCGTTGTGCAAAGGCAAGGTTGTTTTTAGTATGACCCGTTCGTCCAGAGAGATGAATCACTTCCTGTACTCTCTTTGGTCATCTCGTTGATGTTGAAAATCATCTTGCATTTTGACATCTACGTTTTACACCCCATCAGACCCTTGAGATATGCCAATTTTCATCTGTCCACTTTTACTTCTTCAACAACGTCAACTTATCACCCACACTGCCATCTCCACCCTTGATGAACTCCCAAGTAGCAGAAGTAGAGGTAATCTTCAACTTGCTGAATCCATAATCTCTTGCATTCAACACGGCAGTGATGTTGAGAACGGGTTGGTTCGCAGACAATTCACTATGCGATTCGATATTTCCAGCCATTCCATTGACGATGTGAGTGATCGATTTGCCCTCATTAGTGTAATAAGTGTTGTTATCCTTGATGGAAGCAGTATCGATGGTGCCGTTGGCGCCAAGAGGGAAGAGGCGTTCGTACCAGTGAATGTGGCCGGCGAAGTAAGCATCGACGCCGTGTTCGAGCATCAGTTCTTCGAAAGCGTTGCGGACGTTCTTTTGGTAGGAGGAGGTTTGACTGCTGTACATGGGGCGATGGCCGTTGATGAAGATCCAGGGAGTCTTTTTGCGGTCGACGGCGGCGAGATCTTTGGCCAACCATTGATATTGCTCGTAGGCTTTGTTGTCTTTCCAGTTGTTGTTGTCGATGCGACCGAAAGGACCGCTGTCGGTGATGAAGGTTTGTGCTTCGGTAGGCAGAGTCTCGTCGCCTTTGATGTCACGGATGAAGGGCCATTCGGGGCTGTAGGCGAAGTCCGTCTCGGTGTCGATACTGATGAAATGGGCGAGACCGTGGTCGAAGGAGTACCAGAAGTTGCCGACACCGCCACTTTCCTTTCCGGGCATGCGGAAGCGGTGTTGGAAGGTTGTGAAGTTCCTGGAATGTGCTTAGCGTGATTCTCCTAAATGTTACATCGTCATCTTGACATACCTCTGAGACTCAGGACAGCTGTAGTAGTTCAGAGCCGACTTTGCTGCAGAAGAGTTGGCCTGGTCGTTGTTGAGATAGGCAGTGAGGGTGTTGTTGCCTCCGTCGAATTCGGCACAAGAAGCTTCGTGGTTTCCAGGAAGAACCATGTAGGGAACCTTGGACCAGATAGGGTTCATCCACTGCTGCCAAAGATCCCAGTTGGACTCGTACAGCACACTCATATCACCTCCTTGGGGACCACCTTGGTTGGGAGTCTCTCCAGCGGGCAGAGGAGCATCGAGGTACTCAGCAGGGTAGGGAGGGCCACCGGGGAGTCTGGTTGAACTGCCGTTGTAACAAACAGGCCATGAGTCCTCGCAGGGCAGAATGCCAGAGTACCAATCATCAGCGTAAGAGATGTCACCACCGTGCCAGGCGAAAGCGAGACCATCCTCAACAGCATTGTTGAGGTACTTGTGAGTACCATAAGCATTGGTGTATCCCATGTCGTTCAGCACAGCGATGGTAAACTCGGAGCGGTCGCCGGCAGCGTGTCCAGTGCGGAAGCTGAGAGTCTGAGACTCGGTGGTACCATTGGCAGCCGGAATGCGGTACCAGTATTTGGTGTTTGGCTTGAGTCCGGTAATCTGAACTTCGTGGAAGTGCTCGCTGCATTGTGTGACAGGAGCCAGAGAGCAAGGAGGCGTGCGTGCATACGTGTTGGACTGTCCGGTAGCAACATTGCAAAGATTGTCTTGCTGAGTACCCCACTGAACCTGAGGTGCGGATCCGAGACCGAAAGGTGTCTGGTAATGAATGTTCATACCCCCAGGGATGTAGGCCAGGGAGATGACATTAACGTTGTTGGTCGGGTTGGATGACTTGGGCTTCACAGCAGGAGCCTCAACCAGACGAGGGAAGCCTTTACCATTGCCTTTGACGGTAGGGTCGACCCAATCACCGACTGGAATAGCAGGCCCGGTGTACGGGAAGCGAGTGTCGACATCGCGACGGTCTGCAGGGGGAGCAGCTGCAACAAGAGCAGTTCCAACAAGTACAGCTCCGATGGTGCTCTTCATGATTACAAAGGGTATGGAGATGCGAAAGGATACTTGCCAATGGCTCGCCTTCTTTTATATCTGATTGCTGGCTGGCTTTTCCTTTGATCTAGCCATGACCCGTAGGCGCGGATATGAGGGCCACCATTTCGGTTGCATGTACATGCCGTCTCTAGGTGTGGATCACCACTATACCACGGAACAATTGTGCGTTCAGAAAGATGCAGGAGGCGATGTTGAGCAGCGAGCGAAAGTTGCGATAGCTCCACGTGCTTATCTTTGTTCCTGCCTGATTGGTTTGTGTCGCTTGCACGTGGTCGGCACCGACGGCATTGACCAGCCGGCGTGCATCTCTGCCTTCTCAATTACTTTCAAGCGACGTGGAGGCGCATCCATTGACCTTCCGGATATCGAATAGGCTCAACTTAAGCATGTGGGAAAGGCTTCGCTTTGCTTCCATGGCTTGGAAAGTGCTTGGTGGTTGTGCGGTCCAAACTGAGAAGTTGAGGAATACGGCGAGACGCGCCGTGCTCAGAAAGATCGTGGCAGTCTGAGAAATGTGCGCCGCAGATTACTGTTTTTCGATTGAAGCCTTGTCAACGTCAATCATTTCATCAAGACAACCTTCATCTCGAAGAGACTACCAGAGCAGCTGTCAGCCTTTACAGAGTGTTCCCAGTAAGCATTCTGAGCGAATGAACCCCGTGACTTCACGGTAACTCCATTGCCCGCATTGCCAGAAGTACATGAAGACAAGGGGCCGAGTAGCAATCAAGTTTCGACCTCACGCTACTGCCCAGGTAGACTTGTGTGATGTCCTACGGATACATCTTTGCTGCTTGTAACCAAGGGATGAGCTGCCTCATGATATGTTTGACTATCGTACAAGTACTGCCAGCCATCGAGCACGCCATCTGCCGTGACGTCTTGGCGATCCCGGACTGTAGATGCGGAGGTGTATCCCACTTGACCTCTGCTCATTCATATCAACGCAGAAATCGCTGTATCTTGACCTTTGCTTGGTGCTATAATAGTCATGGCATTTACCACTGTCCCAGTCCTGGATTTGGCAAAAGCCAACGATCCACGAACAAAGCCCGAACTACTAGAAGAACTACGTCATGCTCTCATGGAAGTAGGCTTCCTATACATCAAAAACACTCCAATACCAGACAATCTGTTCGAGCAAGTGAAAGCCGCGGGAACAGCAGTGTTCGATATACCAGAGGAAGAAAAGTAAGTCACCAATCTTACAAGTTGTCATTGTAGTCACCGATTGAACGGAAGCCAGACTCAAGATTGAGATGAAGAACGCCCCTTCCTTCCTAGGATACTCTCGACTAGCAGCGGAAATCACAGCCGGCAAAACAGACCAACGGGAGCAATTCGACTTCTCAACTGAACATCCGCTTCCAAAACCAGGAGCACCTCTGTACGAAAACCTTCGAGCACCAAATCAATGGCCTTCCGAGACCGCACTCCCCGGCTTCCGAGATGTATTCACAGATTATATGACTAAGATGAGCGAGATGTCTATCGCATTCACCTCATTGATCGCAGAGGGTATGCATCTCCCCAGGGACGCTTTTGACAAATACTTTGATCAAGATCAACAGCATAAGCTCAAGATTGTGAAGTACCCTGCTCTATCCACCCTTGATCAGGAAGCAGGAGTTGAAGGTCAAGGTGTGGGGCCGCATAAGGATTCCATGTTGACCAGCTATCTGCTACAGGTCACCAACCACAGAGGTTTACAGGTGCAGAATGTTGCTGGCACATGGATAGATTGTCCTCCTATTCCTGGAACGCTTGTTGTGGCTATTGGACAGGGTTTGGAGGCTTTGACGCAGGGGGTTTGTGTTTCGACTACTCATCGGGTGCTATCGCCGTCCGCTGGCTCCGGTGCTAGGCTGTCCATCCCCTTCTTCCAAGGCGTGAGATATGATGCAGAGTTCGATGAGTTGGATGAAGTGGGGGTGGGCAATGTTCCGGAAGACATCAAAGAGCAACGCCGTCGGATTATCGAGAAGAATGGAGGCAGAATCGATGATGTCGAATTTACATTCAAGAAAGGGAATAAAGCAAAAACGCTTGGTGAAGCGACATTGAGGAATCGGGTTAAAAGTCATCAAGATGTGGGTGAGAGATGGTATCCTGATGTTCTTCGAGATTTGCGTGAGGAGTGGGCAGCTGCAAAGTAGTGAATCTTTGACTGTGTGGGAATGAAATCAACAATTATCACATAATGCTACTTAACCTTTGTGCATAGATCTTGAACTCACATGCGTTCTCCACCCTCAGGACAGCTATACTTAACGTTTCCCAACGGCGCTTTTTCTTCACTCCAACCAAAAACACCTCTACTTTTACCCTATCGTAAAGTAGAATGTCCTGTCCATCCTACGACTCCCGTAAACCGGAGGACGTGTCGTTGGAGCCTTGTTGAAAAAGAATCGTTGTTTGCGCGACCTATCTCGGCTATTCGACACCCTCATAGAACATGAGTGTGCCGAGCGTAATTGTGATGATTACTCTGATGCTTGTCTCTTTCTGAATTGAGAAGATGCACGTAAAAAGATGGAAGCGAAGATGTCAGAAAGGTGACGGTCTTCGAAGTTCAGGTCGAAGTTCGGCTGGTCTGTGCTGATTCGGAGTCTGTCGCTCCCCGTCACGACTCACGAGATCAATCTCGCCGTCAACGAGCATCAAAAACTTCTGAGAAAGACTCCGGTACGGCGGTGGAAGCATGTACACACTGCTTAGCCGTGCTGGGCATGTGCCACAAAGGATGCTGGGTCTGATGACTGCAAATTTTGGCAATCGCCTTCCAGCTATAAAGTCACTCGTGCACCAGAACAGCACAACATACATCCCGGTCCTGCAGTCGTTGGAGCTTCTGGCATCTTCCCGTCTGTTTAGCAACTCATCTCGTGTCGAACTTCCAAAGAGCCTGGATTCCCGTATAGAGGAATACGATCGCTACAACGAGATATGTCGAGCCCGATATGCCGAAGATGCTACCTTCCGCAAAAGGAACCTTACCAAGGGACACAATCGAAGGAAAAATTTTGACTCCCGTCGCTCGCAAGCATTCCAATCCTGGGTGATCCGGCAATTGAAGAAAGGACCATCGGCCTCTTCAATCATCTGGGATACTCACGTCCCTTTTCACCGTCAAGACACACCAGGCCGACTCTTCTGTACGGGATGTGGCAGACATCATCCCCCCAATTACCGTGTTTTCTGGGAAAGAAAGGATCAACCAGGGATCTTCGATTGCCACACCTACTACACTAGGGGTTGGTCAAGAGTACTTCCGCTCAATGCTGAGGAGCTCGGCTTTGGAACAGAGATTATGAAGGACTACTATCAACCCGGACAGGACGGTGCTTTATCGGAACACTCAACTATTGTGGGTGAGGCTGAGGAAAATGCGACCGTCACTGGTGTCAAACCAGCGAGCAAGACATGAGCTGCGCCGATGTCTTTGGGCCTTCATTGTCTTGGAGGCCCCGGAGTACAGAAATATCTTTCATGGCCCTTGACTTGACCTGGACTGCGTATCAATTGTTTTTCTTGAGATTCTCAGACCAGCGACAATGGCCGCTTGGCTACCAGGCTGTCGTAAAGTGATGGAATTTCAACACACGACGAAATCGTAACATGATCGGCACCAGATTCAAAGACTTCAGCATCCCACTCAATATTGCCTTCACGGCAAAGGAACATCTCCACCGATTGATCTCGAATGAATTTGTAATCGTTTTCCTGCGGAACATCGAAGGGGTTTGCGAGATTGGTAAAGAGGTGATTGTCAATTAGACATAATTGAGTGCACAGAAGGACGGGTAATAAACCCAAAAGCAGAGAGGACAGTTGATACACTCCTAGTCGAGGGCGAGGGTGGGTGCAGGTTCTCTCCGTATAACTGTGTAAAGAGCTATCGCAAATCACAGTGCTTTCCTGACAATTCAAGTCGTCCGCAGAGAACATTGATATTTACAGCTCTCACTAGACATTTGCTGTACCTTATCTTTGAGAACATGTTGCATTGCAGCAGCATAATTTGTGAATGGATTGTGCATTGAAGACGCAGGAACGGGAAACGCCGAGTGGTTGATGACGAGCGTCATGAGCGTGTTGGTGTCTCGTAGCTTCCGTTCGGACAATCTACAGCAGCAACAAGCTTCCCAATTCGCGCCTTCACTTCCATCACGACGATTCTGTTCCTTCTGCTTAGAGCTTGACGACACCTGTTTCTGCATCGCCGCTTCCCATTTAGTCTGCACGAGAGGACTTTCGCACGTGCTTCGACCTCCGAGCTGCGGCGCCACTCACTCACGACAAACGCCTTCTTCTTACCTTCGCATCAACCATAACCCACACGTCTACCCTCGCATCATCACCATGGTCGGCGCTCCTTCTGCTGCGGCCAGTTTGGTCGGCTTCCTCTCAGAGCCCGACACTGCTCTGCAAATCTTTGCCCTGGAGGAGCTGAACAATGACATGGACAACATCTGGACTGAGGTCTCGGGGTCCATCGGGCAAATGTGCGCAATCATTATCAAGATATGGCTATCAAGAGCATGGACTGACACATGACAGTGAGGCTCTCTACGAGGACGAATCGTTCCCTAACCGCGAGCTCGCCGCACTGGTGGCGGCCAAGGTCTACTACCAGCTGCAGGAGTACAACGAGAGCATGGTCTTCGCCCTCGGCGCTGGCAAGCTCTTCCGTTTGGATCATCAGGGCGAGTTTGAGGAGACCATTGTTGGTATGTGAAGAAGAATGCTGAGGCAATAGAACTGCTTGTCCGACTGACACTCCGGCAGCCAAGTGCATTGATACCTACGTCGCCCTGTCAGCACTCCAGAACCCTCCCGTTCCCTCAAGTTCGGTGCCGTCTGCATCGCTCAACGACTCGTCGCTACCCACTGCCAACGGCAGCGCCAACACCACAACTCCTTTCTCGCAATCTTCCGCACCGCCAAAGTCGCTCCTTTCCCGCGAAGTCGACGGTGTCCAGGCCGATGGCGCAGCCGCTGGAGTCGCTGGCTCACATCCCGCCCCCAACTCCCTCTCGCCTGCCACACAAAAGAGCCTTCACGGTGTCATTCAACGCATCTTCGAGTCATGCTATCAAACTGGCGCATACCGACACGTTGTTGGCATTGCTATCGAGGCCCGCAGCCGTCAGGTCTTGAAGGATGCCATTCTGCGTTGCGGCAAGGACAAGCAGAGTACAGATGAGCTGATGGAGTATGTGCTTGAGATTTGCATGAACGTGGTGCAAGAGCGCGGGCTTAGAGACGAGATCTTGCAGCTTATTCTCGAACTGCTCAACGATATTCCCGACCCGGACTACTTCGCCATCGCTAGATGTGTTGTACACCTTGGGCAGTACTCGATGGCCAGCAACATGCTCCGCCAGCTTGTGCAGAAGGCCGACGCAAAGTCATTGGCCATTGCATACCAACTGTCTTTTGATTTGTACGAGAACGGCACACAGGAGTTCCTGATCCGTGTTATGGAAGAGCTTCCTTCAAGCGACGACAAATCCCCTGAGCCTACCAGCGAAGGCGCTGACGATGCTGACGAGTCGACACAGCTCCTGTCTGAGTTGCGAAGAAGCACAGGTCCTTCAGGAGCAAAGGCAACAACGGCAGGGGAGAAGAAGGCCTTCAACTCGATACGCGACATTCTGCGCGGCACTACCAGCATCGAGCTGAACCTTGAGTTCCTCTTCCGTAACAGCCACACGGACAAGCACATCCTCAACAAGGTCCGCGACAGCCTCGAGGCCCGCAACTCCATCTTCCACACGGCAGTCACTTTCTCAAATGCCTTCATGAACTCCGGTACCACTGTCGACACCTTCTTCCGTGACAACCTCGAGTGGTTGGGCAAGGCCGTCAACTGGTCAAAGTTCACCGCCACTGCTGCGCTCGGCGTCATCCACAGAGGAAACCTCGCCAACGGTCGCAAGCTCCTCGAGCCTTACCTCCCCAAGCGCAATGCTGTCGCCGGTACCGGATCTCCTTACAGCCAGGGTGGTTCTCTCTACGCTCTTGGTCTGATCTACTCCAACCACGGCACAAATGTGCTTGACTACCTTCTCGAGCAGTTCAAGGACACTCAAGAAGAAGTCGTCCAACACGGTGGTGCCCTCGGTCTGGGTGTTGCTGGTATGGCTACTGGCTCCGAAGACATTTACGAAGCTCTCAAGGGCGTTCTCTACAGCGACTCGGCCATTAATGGTGAAGCCGTCGGTCTTGCTATGGGTCTCGTCATGCTTGGCACTGGCAACACCAGAGCTCTTGAGGACATGATTGTCTACGCACACGAGACCCAGCACGAGAAGATTGTCCGCGGCCTTGCCATGGGCATGGCCTTGATCATGTACAACCGTCAAGAAGGTGCTGACGAGCTCATCAACGGCCTTCTCGACGATGCCGACCCGGCTTTGAGATATGGTGGTATCTTTACCGTCGCCCTCGCTTACTGCGGTACCAGCAGCAACAAGGCCGTCAGAAAGCTTCTCCACGTCGCCGTTAGCGATGTCAGTGATGATGTCCGTCGTGCTGCTGTCATGTCCCTGGGCTTCGTCCTCTTCCGCAAGCCTGGTGCTGTGCCTCGCATGGTCGAGCTCCTTTCCGAGTCCTACAACCCTCACGTCAGATATGGTGCCACCATGGCCCTTGGCATTGCCTGTGCTGGTACCGGCCTCGATGAGGCCATCGACCTGTTAGAGCCCATGATGAAGGACTCTGTCGACTTTGTCCGTCAGGGTGCTCTCATCTCTTTGTCCATGATCATGGTTCAGCAAAATGAGGCCATGAACCCCAAGGTTGCCACCATCCGCAAGACCCTGCAGAAGGTCATCAGCGACAGACATGAGGACGCCATGTGCAAGTTCGGTTGCGCTCTTGCCCTCGGCATCATTGACGCCGGTGGTCGCAACTGCACCATCGGTCTTCAAACTCCTACCGGCAACCTCAACATGTCCGCCATTGTCGGTATGGCCGTCTTTACTCAGTACTGGTACTGGTTCCCCCTTACTCACTTCCTCACCCTCTCATTCACCCCTACCGCTATCATTGGTGTCGACTCCGACCTCGAGATTCCATCATTTAAGTTCCACAGCAACACTCGCCCTAGTGTGTTCGACTACCCCCCTGAGGCTGAAGTCAAGGCGGAAGAAGCTCCTGAGAAGGTCAAGGCTGCCGTCTTGTCAACAACGGCACACGCAAAGCGCAGAGAACAGGCAAAGAAGAGGCAAGCTAGACGTGAAAGCATGGACATCGACACAACACCCACAAGTCCCAAGGTCGAATCTGGCGACAAGATGGACATGGATGATAACGTTATCGATACTGCCAAGCTTGCTGAAGAGAAGGGCGAGGCTGCACTCACGGATAGCAACACAAAGAAGAAGGCTGAGCGCGAGAAGGTCGGCTACGAGCTGGAAAACATGAGCCGCGTGCTTCCGGCACAGATCAAGTACATCTCCTTTTCGCAAGAAGGTCGCTACCAACCAGTAAAGAAGCCCACTGGAGGTGTGATCCTACTCCACGACACGCAGTCATCAGAGGATAAGTCTCTGCTTGAACTCAAGGCCAAGAAGAAGACCAACAACGCCGCCGCAGCACCCGTTGTCGGTGGATCATCACAACAGGGCGCCACACCCTTCACACCTGCCCGTCAAACCGGCGATGACGCTCTTGCCGCATTGGGCTTCGGCGCCGGTGCCGGTGTAGGCGCGGCTGCCGCATCTGGCGTGTTGAATGCAGTCGACGAAGACGTAGAAGGAGGCGAGGAGGCCGAACTCCCCGATGAGTTCGAGGTCGAGGACGAGGACATGGCCGACGACGACGAATAGACATTATCTCTCAAATAGGAAGGAGCGATTTGTTGTTTTCCTTGCACCCAGTGTAATATAATTCTTTCACATCAATGAGTGCTTCTCTGTTACTGTTGACTTCATTTTCTCTCGGGTCTTGCAATATGATGGTTCTGTTGTTGTAGAGATATTCTAATCCTGAAAGGGTATACATTCTGGTATGTCAGTGAAGCATGTTGTAGGTTTGGACAACATTTCGTATCTTGATAGGAATTCTGGGCGAGGTTATCCATTGAGAGCCCTGTCTTTTACATGGCGATGCATGTCTACGAGGGGGTGAGGCAGAACGCCTGTCATCACAAGCTCCTCGCGTCGTCAAACGGTCAAATCATACTTTTTTCAACAAGATGGAATATTATCAGATGTTTCATATTCGTGGTATCAACCAATCTCTACGTTAATCCTCCATGCCCCATAACCGTGCCAGGTTCTACGCGTCATAAAAACCAGACGGACGTCGTTAGAACAGAGGGCCACTTGCTCAACCTCCTAGACTGCCCGTCCCTGCTTTCTCCCCCTGTTGTGTGTATTGGTATTGAAGAAGACGAAAAGAAAAGAAAAAAGTCATGCCCCCATAAATGTCATGGTGTGTAAAAGCGGTACAGCGACCTGCATGGTCTGAAGAAAGTTATCAACGCCGTGAACGCCCTTTTGGTTTCTTTTGATGATCCCGAGTCCGCTGAAAAATGCAAGTTCGACAGAGAGATGGTTGGAGGAGCAGCTTAGACGGAGTACTTTGCCTTGGCGCGAGTGGAACCGGCGTTGGCAGAGTCGGAGTGACCCATGAACTCGACGGGCTCCTTGTCCTGGACGGAGAGGACGGTCTTGAAGTTGTTGCCGATCTTCATGAGGATCTGTTGCGACTCCTGGGGAGTGCGCTGGGGCTGACCCTGCTTGGTGGGGTTGGCCTTTGTGCCGGCGGAGCGGGTCCAGAGACCGATACGGTAGAAGGCCTTGCGGATGTTGATGACGACACCCATGACCTCGTTGTCGTTGTCATCCTCGAGCTGTTCACCGATGGCGGCAAGCAGGACGTGAAGCCAGATGTCGTCGTTGGCCTGGCGCTGCTTGAAGGTGTAGGACCAACGGCCACCGTGCTTGTTTTGAGGGTCTTCCCACTCGGGGCGGACGCCGTGCTTGAAGAGATGGTAGTCGGACTTGGGGGCGAGCTCGGACGAGGGAGTGATGTTGTTCTGAGGGTTGGGTTAGTGGGTGTTGGATGGGTGGGTGGATGGATGGACGGGTGAAGGGATGGCAGGGAAGGATGGTGTGATCTTACGTAGATGCCCCAGAACTCCTCGACAGAGTTGAAGCTGATGACCTCCTTCAACAGCTCATTCCAGTCTTGCTGCTAGGCGTGTTAGGACAATGTGGCTGCAGGGCGAGGCTGGCTGGTCAAGTACCTTTCCACTTGGGGGCTTTGTGAACCAGAGAGTCCAGGTGTGGGCGAGAGGGTGCTTGACGTTGAAGTTCTCTGGGTCGTGGAAGACGGTGACAACCTCGCCGGAGTTGGTGGAGGGAGTAGAGTCTGAGGCGGCATTACCACCCTCGGGCGAGACGGGGATGGTGTCCAGAGGGACGGGAGATTGAGCGACGTCGGCCATGGTGATGATCGCGCGTGAAGGGGGGTTGATTGATGGCGGGAGAAGCGTGTGTTGATGTTTGCGACAGGTGTGGACGGTGGTGGAGAGAAGGCGCCGATGTTTCTTGTTTCTTGCAGCTTCAACTTCTTGCCAAACTGAAAGCGCAATTCGCTGCCCGCAACTTCTTCCTTCCGCCATGCGAATGCGACGGAGCTTGCCGCCGACCGCCCGACTGACATGGACGACGACTAGTTTTGCTTCACACACTATTGTCACTTTGCATTGAGCGAACAAACTATCCGAAGTGACGAGATTCCTTTGGGAATTGGTAATTGATAATAGGACAATGCAATAGTGGTTTGGGTGGGTATCTTAGAAAGGCATGATAGCATGAAAACGTGTGAGGAGAGAAAATGCGAGCCTGCCGTCTGAGCTCTGCTTGTGCCCATCAAATGCTCATAGCACCTGCTCGTTGATGTATCGCTTCATGCCGTCGAATTGGGTGCGTCCCGTCGAGATGAGGTAGCGAATGTGACCAATGTCTTGCACATCTCGATGGCGCTCAAACTCGGTGCGCGCATATTCTCGCATCTCCTTCTTCGTCGGCGATCCAGGGATTTCTGTATTTTCATCAGACTGACATTCAGACACTCTGGACGATTGAAGACATACTAGCGATGGCGCGTGTGATCTCTCGCCATAGGCTCAGCGCCTTCTTCTTTTGCATGAACTTTTCCATCCGTTAGCCACTGCCAATTCCAATCCTCCGGTGAGACGGCGCGTACATGTTCCAGAGTCAACACATTCTTGCCGCGTAGCAACGACTTCTGTGTCGCTATTTTGGCCCAAAGACTTGCTGTTTGCCGCATCATGTTTTCACAGTGTTCATTGTTGATGTCGTCTACACTTTTGGCCGAGCATAAATCCGTAGAAATTGTCCAGCCCTCGGTTGAGAGCCGGCTTTGACGTCAATACGAAACACGAACAAAACACCGTCGCGTCGACTTGACTTTGAAAATCTTCCAAACAACAAAACTAATTCGACATAGGTGATTCTGAGGTCAGGAGCATGGCGAGTGCAGCGACGGAAAGGGAGATTAACAAGTGGAGATTATGGGGTGTTAACAGACTTTTGGAGACAAATACATCCCTAGTCTTGGTGCATGAAAAGACTGGCAAACCACCAACTCTGGACCTGGTCAAATCGATATACTACAAAGACGATGAAGAGGCCGAGGATCTGCTTGAGGAAGCAAAATCTTCACTCAGAGACATGGACATGAAATGGGTCATTCTTGGAGCATGCGACTTCCTTACCAGTTGTCCTTTGCGAACATCCAAGGACTACGGCAACGTGCTTCTCAGGCGCAGTGATGTTTTTCGCACCTTTGGTAAGACTGAGAGTCAAGGCATGAAGCTATACATTGAAGCCAGTGAGGCCCTCTCGCGCTTCCGGAAAATCCGAGACCTTAACAACCTACCAATATCTCACTTTACCAAGGAATATCTACCGACGGAGTTGATGGAGTATCAATCTTCTACACGAAAGATCGAATCGACGACAAAGGATAGTCCGCCGATGTTCCAAATCGACATGACCACAAGCTCTGATGTTTTTGGGCTCGACAACGAACCATCGAACGAGAGCAGGTCCGCACCCAGAATCCCACAAACACTCTTCGAATTGATCAAACACACGAGCTACAAAGATTACAAAGCAAGTCGTCAAGGCTGGGATGATGAGCATAAACTCGAAGAGATGGAGGACGAAGACATGCGCTACCTAGTTGTCAAGCTCAGTAATGGACGTCTTCCAGAAACCGAGAAGCAATGGACCAAAGATTCAGAATTGGACCATTCGATCATTGGCTTTCTATCGTTCATGATCACCCAAGAAGAGGACGAGAACGTTGTCTACATCTACGAGATCCACATCTCCGATCATTTCCGAGATTGTGGCCTGGGTCGACACCTCTTCAAGATGGTCGAGCATATTGGCAAAGCCACGGGCATGGACAAATCAATGCTCACAGTCTTCAAGCGCAATACTCATGCTCGGCAATGGTACACCTCCCGAGGATATGAAGAAGATGAGATCAGTCCCAGACCAAGAAAACTAAGAGGGGGAAGATCCATTGAACCAGACTACGAGATTTTGAGCAAACGTCTTCAAGAGCAAGGACACGAGAAAGCCAAGTCTTGAGATGAGCCATTGCTCGTTCACGGGTGATCAACTCTCCAGACTGCCAACTCCATTATATTCGGACCTTTTCG
>Ga0073774_1000075_pt1 | contig 18565 bp, 15 predicted proteins | sample InSIn5gowninarea_FD_77487 | JGI IMG/M metagenome (GOLD analysis project Ga0073774, IMG submission 77487) | Clean room microbial communities from NASA Spacecraft Assembly Facility at Jet Propulsion Laboratory, Pasadena, California, USA -... ... | reverse complement strand
TGAAAAGAAATGTTATTATTGTGGAAAGACGGGTTATATACAGAGAGAATGTTATAAGAAGCAGGTTGATGATGCAAAGAGGAGGCAGGAAAATGCAAAGCACAGAGGATACTTTGTTGAAGAAGAAGACTTCAGTCATGAATTTCGACTGTTCACAGTCGACTGTGCCCTTTCAGCATCTAATGAAGATGACATTTAGTATGTCGATTCCGGAGCATCCTCTCACATGACAGGTAAAAAGGAATTTTTTGATAGTCTTGAAAAAGTATAAATGGATCAAAAATATATCTAGGAGATGATAGTGGATACGAGATTAAAGGTCATGGGGTGATTTCAGTTAAGTTACCAAATGGAAAAATTAGTCACCTTACAAATGTTTTATATGTACCTGGAATTAAGAAAAATCTGATATCTGTATCCATGATGGCTGATCAAGATATGCAAGTCGAGTTCTTCAAGACTCACTATGTGATAAAGGATTGCAGGAATGAAATAGTTGCAACAGGCATGCGAGTTGGAAGCCTATATAGACTGGATGCAAAAAGCATACCAAAGCAAACCATGGTTGCAGGAGGATCGACAGCCGAACAACTTTGGCATCAGAGGTTCGGTCATTTGAATTTGCAGGACCTGATGTTACTTCAGAAGAAAGGTATGGTCGAGGGACTCTCTATCTTTCGTAATATTCAGTTAAATTGTGATGGTTGTGCCTTAGGAAAAATGCATAGAGAACAGTTTCCTATGCATGATAGGAGGAAAGAAACAGACATTTTAGAACTAGTGCACACTGATGTATGTGGACCTATGCAGACAAGGACGCTAGGAGGAGCATATTTTTTTTTTTTATTTACTGATGACTGCACTAGATATTCATGGGTTTATTTTTTGAACAAGAAAAGTTAGACTTTCCAGTGCTTTATAGAATTTAAAACCTTGGTGGAAAAGCAGTTTCGTAAGAGTATAAAAATTCTCCGATCTGATCAAGGGGGAGAATACAAGCTAAAGGAATTCATGAAATTCTGCAAATCACATGGGATTGTTCAGCAGTATACAGTGCCACACACACCACAGCAGAATGGAGTTGCAGAGCGCAAAAACAGAACCTTGGTGGAGTGCGCAAGGAGCATGTTACAAGGTAAGGGTCTGTCTAATAGCTTTTGGGTAGAGGCTATTAATACTGTTGTATATTTGAAGAATAGAAGTCCTACCAGGTATCCTGGCTTCAAAACCCCTTTTGAAGCTCTATATGGATTTAAACCAGCAGTAAACCATCTAAGAGTATTTGGGTCAAAAGCATTTTCCCATATACCCAAAGCTGATAGGAAGAAATTAGACCCTAAAGCAGTGAAATGCATCTTTGTTGGTTATGGCACAAAATTTAAAGCGTATAAATTGTTCAATCCTGAGTATCGTAAGACATTTGCAAGCAGGGATGTAGTGTTTCATGAATAGGTACAGGAAGGGAAAGATGACGTTGGTGATGACTAGCACATTCCATTGTTGTTGGAGGAAAGCAGCGAGGACGAAAGAGAGCAGGAGCAGAAAGAAGAGAAAAAAGAAGAACAACAAGAAGGTGATAATGCAAGCCCAGTTATAGCAGAAGAAAACAAATTTGAGGTAAGTCCCCTACCAAGGAGGTCAGGTAGGAAGACTCAATTACCATTGAAATTGAGAAACTATGCTTTGATGTTAAAGGTTTTGAACATTGTAGAACCCTCTAATTATAAAGAAGCTAGTCAATTTAAGGAATGGAGAGCTGCAATGAATGAAGAAATGGAATCAATTCTTAGAAATGATACTTGGGATTTAGTTGAGCTACCTAAGAATAAAACACCCATAGGATGCAAGCGGCTGTTTAAACCAAAAATGAATGCAGACGGAAGTATAGATAAGTTAAAAGCTAGGCTGGTTGCAAAAGGATATTCACAGCAGGAAGGTATAGATTTTGATGATACTTTTGCACCTGTAGCAAAGCTAAATACAATCTGAATGCTTATTGCTTTAGCTACTAAATATAATTGAATTACACCAGCTTGATGTTAAATCTGCATTTTTAAATGGTGATTTAAAAGAGGAAATTTACTTAGTACAGTCAGAAGGATATGCAAAGCAGGGGCAGGAACATCTTGTTTGCAGATTGGAAAAGGCTTTATATGGTTTAAAGCAAGCACCCAGGTCTTGGTACGAAAAGGTTGATTCTTTCTTTGTAGAGTATGGTTTCCATAGAAGTTTAAACGGCCCAAATTTGTATACCAAGTACAATAACCAGGGGCAGATTATTTTTATTTCTCTGTATGTGGATGACATGATTATAACAGGAAATGCAGATGATTTAATTAGAGGAATCAAAAGGCTTATGGCATAAGTTTTCGAGATGAAGGATCTCGGAAGCCTTCACTACTGTCTGGGATTAGAAGTATTCAGAGATACTGGGCAAACTTTTCTTACCCAAGGGAAGTATGCCAGAAATCTGTTGGAAAAGTTTGGTATGGATCAGTGTAGAGCAGCAGTGACACCTTTGCAACAGAATCTGAAATTGAACAGTGATGATGGCACTAAGGAGGTTGATGCCACAATGTACAGACAACTGGTTGGTAGCCTGATATATCTTACAACAACCAGACCTGACTTGGCATACTCTGTTAGTCTGTTGAGCCAATTTATGTCGAAACAGCTTGAAAGTCACTGGATAGCAGCAAAGAGCGTGTTGAGGTATCTTTGTGGTTCTGTTAATTATGGTATTTTATACACTGATGTATTTGATGTTACTCTAGCAGGTTTTTCAGACTCAGACTGGAAAGGTAACCTGGATGATCGGAGGTCCATCACAGGTTATGCATTCAACATAGGTTCCGGGGTCATAGCTTGGAGCAGGAAGAAGCAGAGTACCGTAGCCTTTTCTTCATGTGAAGCTGAGTATCAAGCATTGTGTGCAGGAACGTGTGAAGCGATCTGGTTGAGGAGGCTTCTCAAAGATGCAGGAAAAGAACAGAGGAATCCCACTTCCATCAAAAGTGACAACCAGAACACCATTAAATTAGCATACAATCCAGTGTTTCACAAAAACACCAAACATATAGACAATCAGTTCCATTTTGTTAGAGAGAAAATACAGTCTAAAGAAATTGTTGTTGAATATTGCAAAACTTGTGACAATGTGGCTGATATTTTCACAAAGCCTCTTGCACGAGTGAAATTTGAATTGTTTAGAAAGATGCTAGGAGTCCAGGAGAACCCTTTCTCCATTAAGGGGGAGAGTTAAAAATAATTAATATTATTTTATATTAATGGAAAAAATGGTTACATTGTTGTAACATTCTCCCTAGTTTAGGATTAGTTTCTAAAGTTTAGGGGTTTGGGTGCAACTTCCTAATTCCTAGTATTGTATTTAATGATGTAATCTTTCATTGATGAATAATAGAGTGTACGAGAGTGATCTCTCTGTTTTGGTGAGTGTAGTCTCTAGGTGCAGGCCACACTGAGAGCTACATCTCTTTCTTTTCAATTTTGTTCACATTTTATCTGTAATGATTCTTTCTTGAAATGTCTTTTTCAAGAGCGAGTATATAAAAGTTTATACTTATTATACCCAAATGGAAAATTGATCTCATTGGCTTTAATGTTAAGCATTTGAAGACCCCACGCCATACAAAAACTACGAATGGACAAAAGGAATAGATGTGACGCATATTCTATGCTATTGAAACATAAACAACATCTCCTTGGGCGTTTGGCAAGTTTAACCGTTTATCCCATCTTACGGGCCAGGTTGCTTTGTTCCCTTAACAATGAAGAATTTCCGACATCTGCAAGATGATTTCGCTGGGCGTTATGCTGTACGATCTAGTGAATTCCGGTTAGCTGAGGGAAAAGGAAATCAATAACTTCTATAACAATGACGGCTAAAGAGATTAGAAAACTTTATATAGTTGTACCTTCCAACATTTACACCATGGGTAGATAATTTGCACCATGAGTAGATAATTTGAATGGTACAAACACAATTTTGAATATTGATCCCACGCTCTGTAACTAGAAAAACCGAAACGAAAACAATTCAATTCATAAAAAATGTAGGCGGTCCATCCCTTTCCGTTTGATAAGGCTTGAAGTAACGCTGAGAAAATAGATCTATACCTCCAATTTAGTTGGGAATGGTTGCAATAACTATGGGAATCAGCACCACTTAACTTTTTTACTATGACTTGCCACTAGTGTTTGGTGTCTTTGCCCAAAATAATTTCCAAACAGTGCCAAAAATCATTTCCAAACAGTGATACTTTTGGGGCGCTTATAGATGACTGTGCCCTAAATTCACTTCTAAGGAAGATGAATTTGGCATAGTTAACCAATCAAATAAATCATAAATGTAATTTCCTTGCTCTCAGAAAAATGAAGGAAAACTTTATGTTCGAACAGACCTGCAACACGAGAAAAATCCAAATCCCTCGCACACAAAAGTAACTGACTGAAACTAACATTATCATCAATGTGAGGGATCCCACTAAATCTTAAATAGATGGATAAGTAGTAATATCATCTAGACAACAACCAAGTTTTGCGTATAAGTTACTACCGATACCAAATCATTGTAATCAGTGTGTTAACCTTGTCAGATGTGGGACCCTGGTATCCATGATTAACAACAAACACAATATGTGTGGCATGTCAAATTTGCAAACTATTAACCACCCATAATTAGTAAGAGCGCGCTTCTATGGTATCAAAAATTAATTTAATGTAATATGAATATTTAATGTAACTGGACCACCTCAACCAATGGATTATTTTTATTGTCACCATAAAATTGATTAGCTGCAATGGAAAAAAATAAGTGAAGCATTGAACGTCGAACATGGCTCAATTAAGCTGAGAAATGGATTGCAACAATGAATGGCTCAATTAAGATGAGAAATGAATTGAAACCCTAAATTCTTTCAAACATGGTTAGCGAACGTATCAATGAATTCGTACAAATATGATAAACCGTTACAGTTACTTATAAAGAATTGTTAGACTGCAACAGGGCCACACAAAATGACATCATATCAAGACCTCTGGTTTGATAGGTGTTTATTGTCATTTAGTACCATTATCAATCACTCTTCAATACATATAACCAAAAATTATCAGTAGTTTGTTTGCTAGTCAATGGTTGTTTGTTTGAAAGTTTGTAGGCCAGAATGGTCTTCTTTCAAGAAAAGTTGGTGAGGGGCAAGAATAAGAGACTGCTTTCCATTATGTTTATCAAGTATTCATGCGGTTCACATAATTTGATATATAGGCATGGCCAAGATAATATTTCTATATATTCCGCCTGAACCTCTCTGAAACCGATATTAATAAGATTTTTACAGTGCGTCTTCCTGCCACTCGATCCTGAAGTTCTTAATACGACCCCGCTATTCTCTCTGAGTCTTTCAATTCCACTTGGACTGTTCGCAGTTTCCGTAGAAGAAGTTGATTCAGCAGATGTGGAACTCACCTGATTGCCAAGGTTGCTTGACTCAACAGATGTGGAATTCACCTGATTTTCAAGCTCGTTGGGATTAGCCAAGTCCATCCACACAAGAAACCGCTGCCGCCTTTCTTGAATACTACTGGGCGCTCTTTTCCAAATCTCGTACTTAGGCCTCGCATAGGCAATTTTGCACCCCTTTCTCATTATCTGCAGTCTGTGATCTTGAATTTGAAGGTGATACCATTTCCTCTAGACTCTCAAAGAACTGCTCGTCCTCCTCATCACCCTAACAATCCATTACTATTTTATGAGATTACTCAGAAATTCAGCTAGACAGCTATATCATGGATACTTTTTCCTGAAGGAATCTAGACAAAATAGGCTTTGAAACCACCAACTTTCCTTATTTTCAATTCTGAAAGAATCCATAGGCGATACCAAATCAGACGCTACACGGTAACAGCCTAACAAAATAGTTACGCAGACCGATTTTAGCAGAACCTTGGTTCCGAAAACCTCTCAGCAGAGCAAAGACATCTTTTCTTCAGAGCTCTTCACCAAATTCGTCAAAGAAAAGGGGCACAAATTCGACAAAGAAACGAGGCACAAAGTTCCGATAAAACGGTTCTTTCAAAGCCCGAGTTTGACCGAGACCTCTTCATGGGAAAAACCCGAAAATGAAAACGACCTCACGCCACCGAAACACCAACTCTTTATAGTGGCCGTAACTCACTTTCTCACCTGAAATCCAACCTCGGGACCCCAAGCTTTGATCTTGCAGCCGAAGCAAATTCAATTTCAGAATCGCATAACGGCCAACTCGTAGCCATTTTTTACCATCTTCAATCCCCGTGTCATTGTCAACAGTGTCATCCGACTCATTGACAAATTTAGAAGCATAAAAACGAAAAACAGAGATAGAGTCAGCGGAGGTTTTATTTATATATATATATATATATACGGTGCTTGCAGGTGCTAGATAGTCGATATATATATATATGATGCTTGCAGGTGGTGGATATTCGACAGGGACGCCTATTGACTAATGATGCAGCGATGCAGAGCTTTTATATATATATATATAAATCTAGAACCATTTGCATCGCTGGATCATTAGTCAATAGGGTCCTTGTCGAATATCCAGCACCTACAGGCATTGTATGACTATCTAAATTAAGGAATGCAAGTAGGAAACATTGATTCCTGAACAAATATTCCTTCGACGTGCCTTTGCTTCGTCGCCTAGGAGAGCCTAGGTAGAACAAATTTCATAACAAGGTGCATCAGTCGATGGCTTCTTCTGCTACGTTACTATATGGATGGAGCAAATTTGGAGAGCGACAGTTTACTTTATGGATGGAACAAATTTGGAAGTTAATTTATGGATGGAGCAGCTTTGGAGAACGACAAGGACAGGTATGAGGAACACGTGGAAGGGAAAAAGTACAATTCGTCAAAGAAATTGTGTACTAAGACCTCAAATTTCATCACTCAATAACCTCAAATTTCATCACCCAATAATCTCTCAAATAAATATTAATTAAAATTCAATTAGAACTCTTTTAAACTTCGGTTTAGAAAGTGGATATGTCTAAATTCATACGCGAGTTAACGTGGGTCGATGATCAAGCGATGGCTATAGTTTGGATTAATAAGAGTTTTTGGTGACTTAGAATAGTTTGGACTAATAAGAGTTTTTGGTGACTTAGAATAGTTTGGACTAATAAGAGTTTTTGGTGACTTAGAATTTTGGTACATTGTTGAAATTTTAATTGAGTTATTATGATTTTATTTTTGGTTTGATCCATTAAATTATTAGTAAATTTAAAGTAAACAAAAAAATTATAATTCCCATAGCCGCAAAAAAAATTGTTATATCTAAGATGATACACACTGCATGAAATTTAGTAAATGAATAAAAAAATTATATTTTGTATTGACTTGTTATATCTAATATCACACACACTCGATGAAATTTAATAAATGAATAAAAAATTTATATTTTGTATTGACATTCAAGCAGATTAAATGTTTATAATTTATTACATTGCTTCATAACCTTAAACTTTATGAGAAACTTTATTTATAGTTCCAGAATGCAGTTTGAATGAGCCAACTAAGTTTTGATGCACTATTTTATTGTCCAAAATTGACATAAAATAATAATAAAAACAGTATTAGCTAACAGTTATGCAATTTTCAGTCATTCACGTAACGAATTTCAGTTGCAAACGCATTGAAACTTGTAAAATTCACCTCCACCTTTTGCTTCAACGGAAATTTCATTTCATTTCACTTTATTGGACATCCGTCTACATAATGGCAGCAAAAATCGTGAAGTAGAGTGCAAAGCACAGTGAGAGCGACGGATTTATTGCTCCCAATCATTTCATTGAAGGATCCAAAACATATTTCTTCCTCCAATTTTGCAATATTATTATTAACACCAATTATTTGGGAGTTATTTCATATAGTATGGGTCATATAATATGGGTTATAAAGGTGAATTGAATGGAATCAGGTTATACGTTGTTATCGGAAGATATGATTAGTCAAAGTTGACGAGTGAACTGTAGGTAGCACCCGCTTGCCAATTCTGGGGAACGACATTAGTTGCAGTCACAGTTTTTCCAGTGGAAAGAGTTGACAAACGAAAAGAGAAGGGAGGCTGCAGAGCAAACCCGGGTCTCAAAGCCCAATTTGCACCCCACGTTTGTTGCATCGGCAGCCATGAATTAGACTTTGCCTGCACACAACAACAAACGGTGATATTATTTACGATAGTATTAAAACAATGGATAGATGGACAAAAGGTCAGCGAAGATATTATTTTAAATTTTGTAGGGAAGATTACAAATTTTAAACTATTTTTTCAGTAGAGGTACATAAGAATAGAAACTTGATGATAACATATCATAGTAATGAAACATGTCATATTTTTTTTAATGAAGGAATAGCGGTACTACATATGTTGCTTTTTGAGATATCTTTCTCATATGTTTAATGAAAGTTTACTTTTTGGCCATTTTAATTATATTATTTATCTTTATTTGATGTATGAATATTTTTGTTTAAATTTTAAAATGTTCTGTATAAAAGTATTTTAAAAATTATTTGAAAAAATATATAAAAATGTAATTCAAAAAATATATAAAAATGAAAATTTTAAATTTAAAAATAAACAATATAATTATAATTTTCTCCCAAGGAAGAACAGAAAAAACTTCCCCATCATGTACCTGCTGTAGATAAACTGCTCCAAGATCACCATCTCCTTCTTCATATATAATAAGAACTTCAAACCAATATTCACTGGAACCCTGGTTAACCTGGAACGCAATACTCATCCCGGGATACTCGCAAGGCACCCTGTGTTAGTGACATGTCAATTAGTAAAACATCTTAAATTATAAAGGAGCTGTCAATCGTGTTTCACTGCTCTCCTGTGATTTTGTTGAGTGCAATAAATACGTTACCGTCTGAACAAAAGAGACACCGTTCCAGCGTTACGCAGATCCCCAGCTCTAGTAGGATCAGATGCCATGCCTCCAAAGGCAGTACCACTGAGATCAAAGTGTGTTTCGCCAGGGCTTCTGTCAGTAATCACCACACTCACTCCTGTTTCTGAACACAAACTATTACCTGTGCACTTCACCTGATTACACCAACATACACAACATCAAGAAGGAACATATTTTGGCCATAAAAATCATCCTCCCAACATCCAATTAACTAATAATATGAATTAAAAAGCATACCTGATAGCAAGCTCCGCAGCCCTTTCCTTCTTTGAATAAGTCTGAACTCCCTGCAGCTACTTTTGATTGGAAAGGTGTCTTTTTCACTAGACTCTTATATCCGCATGCACCTCCTGTAATTACAAGAGCCAGGCTTGAAAACTATATCCCCATTCAAACATTACATGATTATATCCTCAATTTCCAAAGCGCTAAGTATGTTAAAAAGGCTTTATCTATATTTTATTATGCTACCTAAATATATTTTATTATGTTATTTAATCAATGTCGTCCTTACCGTCGCTTCCATATCCATTTGCATCTCCGTACCATGTACCCGTGGCTGGCTGCCAATTCGTCTCCGCTTCTGTTAAGTTGACTGCCTTTCTCAGAGGGACATGTCCCGCAGCAGCAGCAGCTTCAGCTACAGCTACAGAGCATAGCGTCACACATGAAGTTGTAAAGGCTACGAAATAAGCCAAAGAAATTAGTGTCGACATCTTCTTCTTTTCTGTGCTTTCGAAGTACTCAAGGTTTCGCCAATTGAAATCAATTCAATTACTTCTGTCAGAATTTGCAAGAAGAGACGTATTTTATAAGGACTTGGAACTGGTTGGTGCATTGTTTTCAACACTGAAATCCCGCTGTGTTCTCCTAAAACTTTCAATGAAGTCAGGGGAAAAGAAGCGCACCAGAAAACCCATAAATCCTTCTATTGAGGGAAGGCTATCGTGGATGGTTATATTCGTTGGGAGTTATGACAGTTGTTCTCCTGCATATCGGGAACTTATGATCGTGAGTGGCTGAAAGTAAAGAATAAGCATCGCATATAACCAGTAATCTATGTGTGAGAACAAGCTGACATTGAATTTCGAGCCATAGAAACGATGTTTTCGTGAATTGGCAGAGGGTAGTGCTAACGATAAGCTCGTGTTATTGAAGCATAGTTTTCAACTGCATGGATTAATGGTGGAAAGGATCGTGATTCTGGAAACGGTCGTGATTCTTAAAGGAATTAGGGGACACCGCTCGTAAAAAACACACGTTCCTTTCTTGGAGCAGATCATCTGTTCTCCCCGTGTAAGTAAGCCTGTCATAGCTCAACTACTACATTTACAGTAATTACCTCTCTTTATTTTTATTTTTAGGATTTTAAATATATATTTGTCAAACGTTTTATGAAAAGAAAAATGAATTTTATTTAATTGGGCACTTTTTTCCATTTTCAATCCCATTTTTATGTTTCTAGCCCGCATGGATTTTAAAATGTGTATATATGCTATTTATTAATGATAATATTATAAATAAAAATTATAATTTAATTAATTGTTATGGTTTTTTTTAAATTTTAATAATGAAAACGTATTATAAAATAAATATTTTTATAAAAAATGGTAAGGTAAGGATTATATTATTTAAAAATATGATAAAAGCATACATATATATATATATATATATACGCATTCAACACGCTTCATCATTAAATATGTTATTTGGTAGCTGGTTTCAATCTTTACAGTCGGAAATTAAATGTTTTTGGCCACCTAACAATAGAGTAATAAGCCCAGAATTTAAAGAGTATTAATAGCTGGCAAACAATATTCAATTTGAAGTATCTAAAGAAGTAAAACGAGTCGGATCTCTTGTAGTGGAACCTTGAGGGGCCTGCAGTGCATGTTCACCCTAAACATGCAGCTCAATCTATGCCAATCTCATGTCAATCCTCTCTAAACACACGTGGTGGTTATGTTGGACTCTGTCAACATTAGCCAAGCTAGCAAAAACATTATAATTTTTTTCCTGCTTATTCTTCAACACCCTTCCCAACAGGGTCTTTGTCTACTAGTATAAAGAAACGACCGAGGAATAGTGTTTCTTTCTTCCCATAGTGGTTCCTAGGTCAAGAATCCATGGAGATATGTCGTCGTGATTTTAGAACCTCGAAGAGTTTGTCTTTATATAAAAAAAAGTGTCTTCAATTGGTGAATTTCACTCTGAATCTAAGGAAGAACAATTACACAATATGTTTCAGTGGAAACCTATGCCTATTGTTGACTTGATTGTGGCCCTTGGGGCTACATCCTCTCCCCCCCAAGTCTACTATGCATGCATTGTTGTTGCATATTTTGCTAGTAAAATTAAGACCTAGGGTTTTGACTCAATGGATATAGTCCCAACCCAAAAAAAATACAAACAGCACCTTAGCTGAAGCACAATTTCCCAAGGACTAGATAACAAGTGAATGACAAATCCATGACATCTCAAAGGGACCAAATATTTTTCGAAAAGAGGCCATACCTCGACAGGGTGCAATGAGCAGAGCTAGTTAATAATAACCCCCTAAGCGTGTTTCTAGAAGTAAACCCTTGACAACTCCACACCCATATAACTAGAGTCCCAAGTGAGGTCAAAGGTTACAAAAGTAATAGTCATGAGCATGTACAAACTGATCGTAAACAATAAAGTACCTCCATAGAGGGATATTAATAATAATTAAGCTACTGCCATCTCCTAGTTTACAAATTAGAGCTAGAATAAAGATACATATAGCACATATGAAACCACAAAGACCAATCCCATGCCTTACAATATCAAACCAAAAGGAAAGAGAAAAAAAAGCAACATAGAGGAGTATGATTACTTGAAAAAACAATTACCCCTATTTTGATTGTCAAAATCAACTCCAAAATTAAGTCTACGGAAGCCCTTCCAATGTTTTGTAACACTAGCAACTGTGAAGTGACAATTGAATAGTTGTACCAAAGATCCAATGCTCTAAAAGTCCGTGATAAACTAGCTAGAAATTATCCTAATAAGAACTACCATCCATCTCCTTTGTCTATGTAAAGGCTAGCTTGTTTTCAAATAGTGCCCACCAGACTTGCTTACCAAACTTCACTATTGAGGTGAGGGGACAAGCTGGGGCCTCTCATCATTGCTTAGAATACCAACACTATCACTCATAACCCACATCCTTCCAAAATTTATTACCTCTTTCATATCTCCCATTCACATGAAAATGCATTCAAAGGGATAGTCATGCCACCTTCTAATAATTCCTCACGTCATATTAGGGTGGTGAACATCCTCCCGCAACGCATTACCATTCTCAGAATTCACCCCCATTAGGGGTATTCGATAATCATTGGTTCCCTCTATCTCTAAAGGCTCATTTATCTCCATCTAATATCCATTGTAAGCTATCCTCTTAGTCTGTCTTTGAGCCGATCTTGAAACTCGCCAGAAATCTTGTTGGTTTCTTCCTAGGTTGGCTAAGAGATCAAATGCTTTGTTTCTATATCTCAATGTGTGAGTAGTGATAACATAATTGAACAAACAGATTAAAGTTCTCACTTAGGCTATTAGGCTAGTAATCCTACAAATCTTGGAGAGTTTCTCAACAGGGCTACCCTAAAGAATCTTCTCAGCTATTGGAATAGCTAATTGAGAATCGCCATGGAGTTGGAGTTCTAGGACTCTAACCGATGCCACAAGCTATAATCCCATTTATAAAGACAAAAAAAATTGCTTCATTTTTGCTAGCTATGTCATAATCAGCCACATAAATTTTTAGCACATTATGACTTTGGTCTCATAATAAACCATCGAACCCTATTAAATCGAGGTTGCCATTGGAGGTACTTATCAAAACTAAGAGTCACAAAGCCCCCAAGGGGAGAATGGAAACTAGAGGGAGAAGAGATTTTAGGTTTAGGAGGCTTGAGTGACGTATGAGAAAGAATAAAGGGAGACAAATGTAGATAATTCATAATATGTCGTTCTTGTGGAGGATTTTTCCAATCATCTTGATACCATTTCTCTCCTAAAATAGTTTCCCACATGTGCTATTTAATAGTTTTCTATACTTTCTCCACCATTCTCGATTGATCACAAAATTTCTAGCAATTTGTTTATTTCCATATGGTCCACATGAAAAACCCACATAAATTTCTTAAGGTCTATAGAACAATAGAGTAGAAAATATATTAGACCTCTATTGTTCAAGAGTATCCACTACGTTATATGGAGATATATCAAAAATATTTGAAGAGCTCTCTCACCTTCCAGTATAACATCTTGGAAAATTGACAGGTGCTAATAAGATGTTTCATCATCTCCTCATCCTATTTTCAAAAGGGGAAGAAAGTTGGTAGCCATTCTTCTAGATGTGGTCCTAGGTCAAGATGTTTTGGCAGCTAACAAGCTAAAGTAAAGTAGCCACCTTAGGCTAAATATTCCTCATCTAGATTTTTTTAGATGATGATTCTCAAGGCAAAGTTAGATGTTCAACCCACAAAATATAAGTGTCCTTCAAATTAAAAAATACGTGAATGACTACCTCTCATGGAAATGGTCATACGTGAATGACTTACTTAACGCAGTTGAATCCAAAAAATGATATCTAATATAATGCACTACATAAAACCCCTATACTTAAATGGAAACACTACATTTTGGGGAAGGAAATGGTCATCCACATAGACCACCGACCCCTTCAGTTCATACACACCCAAGGGAAATTGCAGAATGATCACCATCAGAAGTGGTCCACATACCTAAAAAAGTTCCATTTGAATATCAAGTATAAGAAGGACAACACCAATAATGTTGCACATTGCCTCAGTCGACCATCAATCATGGTGTTAACCACCGTGCTCAACTCTTGTGGGCGTGAAACTTCTGATTGGCCACTTCTCTATAAAATTGACCCAGAATTTGGCCACAAATACCAGACACTCTTGGAGGGTCAGCATGTTCTAGATTTTCACCTCCAGGATGCCCTCTTATGCTACTTGGGTCACCTTTGTGTTCCTTCAAGCGAGTGTGCCAAGATGATTTGGTAAGCACACTATAGTTAGGCTGATGGCCATTTCGGGGTCAAGAAAATGGCGGCATTATTATAGAAGTATTTACATTGGCTGAATCTTCAAAAGGATGTCGGGAAGTACATCAGATCATGCACTTCCCGCGCCATTGCCAAACCGAACATCAAGAAGCAAGGCCTCTATACCCCGCTGCCTACCCCTAGTCAACCTTGGGAATCCATCTCCATGGACTACATGTCAGGCCTTCCTTCCACTAAGCATGGAAACGACTGTGTTATTGTGGTCGTCAACAGGTTCTCGAAGATGGCCATTATGGCGGCATGTAAGAAGAATATTGCAGCCAAAGCCACAACTAAACTCTTCTTTGAACGAGTGTGGGTACACTTTGGGATACCACAGTTTATCATCTCAAATCGAGACAACATGTTCCTTAGTACATTTTGGTCCAGTCTCTGGTCAATGCTGGACACCAAACTCACTATTTCCATAGCCTTCCATCCTAAAACTGATGGCCAGACAGAGGTTGTCAATAGGATTATGCGCATGTACAAGTCAAATCATCCACACACATGGGACGAGAGCCTCCCCTATGTTCACTACAACTACAATCGGGCTCTCCATAGCTCGACTGGCCACAACCCTTTTCAGGTGGGCTTCGAATTCCAACCACTATGTCCCATTGATGTGGCCATGCCATTTGTAGCTACTCAAGCGAATTTGGCTCATGTTCACTCCGAAACAGATAAGGTAGAAAACTTCATTGAGCACATCCAACATATTCGCGAGCAGGTCCATGACATCTTGGATAAATCAAAAGCCAAGTACAAGAATTGACATGATCAACATTGGGTGCCACACAAGTTTTAGGTGGGCGACAAAGTTTGGTTGCATTTGCAAAAGGAACGCCTTACCGAAACCTATCAGAAACTCAGACCACTCCAATATGGTCCTTACATCATTACCAAGGCTATGGGAGACAATGCATTTGAGCTTTCCATTCCCCCATTCCTTGGCCTGCATCGAGTGTTCAATGTGGACTGCCTTCGGCCATACTTTCCACCATTACTAGACATATCCGACATTGCAGAATAGCTCACACCCATAGAGTAAATCCAAAATGCATAGAACAAGCTGCAACTGATCAGGTCATGGACACACGGATCAAGCACATTCGCCAACAGACTATCCAACTATATCAAGTTCATCAAATTAGACCAACTCCTTCACCAGGGCAAGTGGCTCACTAGGGAACAAGTTTAGCAAAAGTTTCCTCATGTCATGGACGAACTCAATGCAATGGGGACCATTGCTTCCTAAGGGGGAGGAATGATCCAAGTGGATCATGGTGGCCACTCGCCAATTCCACTTGGACCCCCACCATTGATTCTTTCATTTTTTCATTTTCCTTAATTGTAGCATAGTTTACTATTTTTAGTAGCTTTTGGGGCCCTAAAATTCCAGAGCCATTTTGAGGCCCTAAACTACGTCTTTTTGGAAATCTGCCGCTAGTAATTTGTTGTCTAAAATTGTCTACTCCATTGTATTTCTCAAAGGAATCTTTCCAATGGGTTATCATGCGCGTCAAACGGAGATAATATGACCAAGTCATGACCCCAGGAAGTTGGTTGTCCAACTCACCCCAATGGGGCCCATAAACTCTTGGCGTGACATCTATTCGGGTTAGGGTTTTGGTTGTTTAGGGTTTTCTCTTATTGTTGAATAATAAAATACCCTTGAGCCTCAGTGTAAGGTAGTTCAGAGGCATGTAGTTGCCACATATCTTCTCAGAGATAAGCTACCCTCGCCCGAGCTAGTTTATTTCCATTTATGTTTGCAAGCATATTTTAGTATTTTACATTAATGAAATGAAGTATTATTTCCATTACATCTTTTTGTTTATGGTTATCTCTATAATTTGTTCCATTCCTGTTGAAATCCTGATCAACCAGTGTGTGGTTTCTAAAATTATCCTACAAGGAAATAGTGTCAATTCTTTATAAAATATTTTGTCTCTCTTAGGTCCTCCTTGTCATTCAGATTAAGAATATGCCACCAAGAATATTTCCAAAAGTGGGTGGTCCATCCGTTTTCAATTTCCAAGAATGCATGGGATTGAATTAGGATCTAATAACTACACAAGGTTCCATATCAAGGATCCTAAAGGAAACCTCAATGCTCACAATTTCTTACCTTATGAGCAAGCTAGGAAATAATTTCTATTCCATATATATTTCCACATATTGGTTCCTCCCTAAATCCAATGCCATCATAGGTTTTCACCAAAGGTTTTATTTAGCATTTATGGATCATGAAGACCTAAAATTCCTACCAATTTTGGGAAATTAAATTTTCAAAACCACTAAGTCTCATTTATGGTCTTGTCTCCATAAGAAACTCATGGATAATGACTTAATAGCATTGCATAAAAATTTAGGCGAATTTAAAGATGGTAATTAGTATAGGGGAATCACTTATGGTACTAACTTGATCAACACTAGATGACCTTCCATATTGACTGATCTCAAGGCCTAATTATCAAACTTTCTTAAGAGATTTTGTAGAACCTCTTTCCAACAAGAAAATTTTAAAGAGCTTCATGGAAGTTTGACTCCCAATATTTAGTCGGTAGGCTACTTATCTCTAATTCCAAGGTGTGAGCAAGGAAACCATGAAACTAGGGATTAGAACTAAAGAAAAACATATTTGACTCATCATAATTAATCAAGGTACTAATGGCTTGTATGAAGTCTAAAAATATGTATTTTATAGCCGTCACCTCCCTCAATGATGCTTGACAAGAAAGCATAATATCATCCACAAATTTCTACTGCTCGATTAGGAGGTCCTCATGAAATAGTCAAACACTTTTTATTACATTTTTTTGACCAGCTACTTTGAGATATCTCCCTAATCCATTCCCAACAAGAATGAACAAAAAGTGGGCTATTGGGTCACCTTAACGAAGGCCATGAAACGTATTAAATAATGAATAAATAGAACCATTTAGAATGATGGAATAAAATGTACTTCAGATCAAGGATAGAGAAAGGGGTATATTGGGTGACCTTAATGAAGGCCATGCAACATATTAACAATGGGGAAGGAGAACCATTTAGAATGATGGAATAAAAAATACTTGAGATTAAGAAATTGATCACGAAATCCAGGGGGACCGAAATGCTGACAGGACATTCAAAAGGTAATCCCATCTTGGCCAATCATACACTTTAGAAAAAGCAAGTTTAATCAACTTGACCAATTTTTTGGATTGTCTTAAGAAATGGATCACCTCACGGGTAGTAAAAATACCATCAAGAACTTGGTGACCCTGAAAAAAAACAAATTATTTAGGGGAACTAATACCAATCAATATTGCTTTAAGACATTTAACAATGAGAAAGGAGATCATTTTTAATATAACATTACAAAGAGAAATTGACCAAACTTAATTAGGGTCCTCCAATTTACTATCCTTCGAAATTAATATAATGAAAGTATCATTTAAGCCTGACCATACCTTTTTAGATTGTTGAGATTCTTACACTAATGCATGAAAATTAGATCTAGTAAGTTTCCAATATGCTTCAAAAAATTTCCATACCAAAGTCATCGTGGACTAGCACTTTATTTTGTGGCATCATCATTACAACCTTTTCCACATTGGATAATTTTATCTCTCTCATTAGATCCTCATTTTTATATTGATTGATAAGGGGAAGGATATGAGAGGTAATCCTATGGATAGCCTTCTACCTATCAATTGTTAGCTCCATGAGTATCCCTTGGAAATACAATACTAGTTCTTCCTCAGTTTCAACATGCTGCAAAATTCACCTCCCTTCCTTGGATTATATAGAAAGAATATGATTATGATGTTGACATTTGATCATGGTTTTGTGGAAAAAAATTGCATTATGCTCCCCATCTTTGACCCATTGTACTTGAGTTTTTTTTTTTTTAACCACAGGGTCTCATCTTATTTTCTTCTCTTCTCTAGTTTTTTGACTAACTTCCCTTTATCCAATATGAGAGCCTGAAATCATCCTTGAGTTATTATTTGTTGCATGTGGCCCTATTTCCCTTTTATATTTCATAATGGCTCCAAATTCTTTGTTGTTCTAATCCTTATTTTTTAAAATTATTTTAGCTTAAGCTGAAAAAAATCACTAATAGAAAAAAAAAAATTAATGACTAAAAAATCTCCTAAAAATTGCATATAAATGACCATGTTTGGTCACGTGATCATTAGTGGCTAATTTATAGCGTCTTATGTCCACGACCAATTTAGTCATATTTAACTTAGCCATAAATTGATTGTCTCAATTTTATCGTCGAGTAGTATATTTAGTCATTGAATTGTCATTGATTTAATCACTAATTGTCACATTTAATGAAAAAAACAAACAAATAAATGACTATTGGAAATGAAAAATTTGTGACTATGAACAACGACTAAAATTTGCATTAAAACAATTATTTGTGGCTAATTTATAGTATGTTATCTTGCTACCAACATTTTGATCATATTTCTTTGGTCATTA
>Ga0073774_1000069_pt1 | contig 19331 bp, 23 predicted proteins | sample InSIn5gowninarea_FD_77487 | JGI IMG/M metagenome (GOLD analysis project Ga0073774, IMG submission 77487) | Clean room microbial communities from NASA Spacecraft Assembly Facility at Jet Propulsion Laboratory, Pasadena, California, USA -... ... | reverse complement strand
GCAACATCAACATCCAGTGGGCCACGAAGTACTGGCCATCAACCCGTCTTATCCTCTCAGATCACATTGCTGTGTCTCCTGACTATCACGGCACCGTTCAGACCGGCCTCATTGGAGCTGGCCATGATGGCGTTGGGATCGCCTACTCTCCCAGCGTCATCCAGCAAGAATACAACTCCAACTACATCCAGACGCTGCGTGCGTTCGGGGGCGACAGCGCATACGTCCCCACTACGAATGTCTACTCGGGTACGTTCGACGAGATTGTCGAGCCGCAACAGGGGGCCAACGCTTCCGCCATTCTCCTCGACGCACGTAATGTTGGCGTCACCAACGCCCAAGTTCAACTCGTCTGCGGCGCAGACTCACCGGCCGGTTTCTTCCAAACCCACGAGTCCATGCTTTCCAACCCTCTCAGCGCCGCCCTCGCCATGGACGCACTAACGCACGCCGGTCCTGGTAACATCAGCCGCATCGACCTTACCACCGTCTGCTCAACGCCCATTGCCGCTGGCTTGAGTTTCGAGAACTTCCTCGAGACTGAAGAGGATACGTTGATCGCTGGCTTGGCTCTTCTGACCTTCTTCGAGGCTACCAATGTTGAGCCAGCTATCAGCTCGTATGCATTGACTAGTCCCACGACCTGTGCTACCTCTACCGCGTCCTCTACTGCGTCTTCTACCGCGTCCGCTACAACCACGAAGACGACGACGACGACCACGGCCAAGGCGACGACGACGGCTAAGGCGACGACTACGGCTAAGGCGACGACTACGGCTAAGGCGACGACTACGGCTAAGGCGACGACGACGGCTAAGAACAACAATCACGGTAATGACGACGAGCAATAGGACGACGACCATCAGGAAGTAGAGTGTTATCCTTGCGCCTACTTATTCGAGTACTACGAATGCCGCTATTGACCTAGTCCCTGTGACTATCGGTCTGCCACTTGGTTCAATCAGTCTCAGCATTACATAAAACATGCTCGTACGAAGTCAACCATGACCAAGAAAGAAGACGAGGGAGCCTGACGAGTAGGAGTGCCCGCCACAGCTGAGAGCAATTCAGCATGGCGCTTTTCTGTAATATAGTGTGAGGATGTAATATATAACACTCGGAATCATTGGGAATAGGACTGCACATATTTTATGACATTGTAAAACGACACCTGCACAGATATAAATATGAATTCTTTTTCTTGTTATATTCATATTATTTCTCCAAAGTAAATTACGTCTTTTTCTCGTCTTGTCTTGAGTAGTTGACGGCTTTTCTCCTTCAACTCAAACTCTTCAGCAGAACGCTCGACGTCTTATACAGTTCAGAGCCTTTGATAGAGACCCGTTTAGTATCACAGTCGGCTGCTCAACGCAATCTTCTCATTCGTACGACATCATTGTGATCAGTATATGGAGGACAACCACACACCTTTGTGAAGACTTGGACTAATTAATTTGGGAACGTAAAGTTCGGAGAACTTCCGATCAAAATTGTGTTGAGCAGGCAAACAGCCAACAGTGTACTCACCAAGAAACACGATGGAAGGCAATTTCACAGCGGCACCAGCTACGATAGAAGTCGACGGTGTGTTGACAGATTTCGATGGAACTATTATCGACAGCACCGATGCCATAATCAAACACTGGCACAAGTATGTGAGGGGCTAGAGTCCGGCAATTTCAGCATACTACTCCAGAGGATAAGGCTCATCCTCATTGCACAGGATGGGGAAACTGCTTGGAGTCGACCCTGAAGTTATCCTCGCGACATCTCATGGACGAAGATCGATTGACACGCTGAAGCTATACGATCCCAGTTTGGCGACGCCAGAATGTACGTGATACCGATGTTAGGCTTCGACATACACATCATCCTGATTTCTTCCCAACCAGATGTCAGTCACATCGAAGGCCTCATTCCTCGCGAATTCGGCCACGACGCAGTCGAAGTCCCTGGTGCGCGTGCTCTACTTGACCAACTCGAAGCTGTGCACGCACCTTGGATCATCGTAACGTCTGGAACGCGCGCACTTGTTACAGGATGGTTGGACGTCTTGAAGATGCCTTGGCCGCCCACAATGGTCGTCGCCGAAGACGTTTCAGAAGGCAAACCAAACCCGCAATGTTATCTGTTAGGCCAGGAAAGGCTGGGACTGCCTAAGCATGCTGACATGATTGTGTTTGAGGACGCTCCTGCTGGCGTTAGAGCAGGCAGGGCTGCAGGATTCAAGGTGTTGGGGCTGGCTACGACACATAGGATTGAGCAGATCAAGGAGGCTGGAGCGGATTGGATTGTCAAGGATATGAGGTGTGTGACGATGGAAGGATATGACAAAGAAAGTGGGAAGGTTAAACTGAGGATTGACAATGCTCTAGTCGCTTAAGTCATCCAGACAATGTTAATGACTCTCCGTTTCAGATAGACATGATCATCGCACGTGACTTCGCGGGGCTTATCTGCTTCGACTTTGGTGTGGCTTGGTCAGTCAGGTCACCACACCAACACATACAATCAGACATTTCTTGTATGCTCAGTACGTTTCATCGCATCACAATCAAGCACTCGATACACAGTAAAAACCCTTCTCTTATCTTCAAAATGCCTCTCGTCGTTCCCGGTATGATGGGTCAAGGTGGCGGTGACGACAAGAACAACTCGTGGATGAGCAAGCTTGCTGGGAAGAAGCTTGGTGAAAGCCATAACGAGACCGTGTGTAGAGAGGTTGTGCTGCCCCAGGCAAACAGGGTGTGCTAATATTGCTCGCGTAGACATTCGCGAAGAAGGATCTCCCCAAGGAGCATAGAGTGATTGAGTCTGGAGGCTTTGGTAAGTATAGTGGTGGGATATATGATTAACAGAAAACTAACGGCATGTAAAGGTACTATGGACCACAAGCCGGACAGAATGAACGTTCACCTTGGGGACGATGGCACTGTCTCTAAGGTCACTCATGGTTAGTGTGAGCAGAGGCTGCACCACCATGAATAATGGAGCACTCTGCGAGAATGGCGTTTCAACGTTATGGTTTATCCTTTTTATGTATATCACGAAACCCTTCTCCTGAAACTCTTGATAACGAGCAGCTCATATATCTTGTAGAGACGCTCTCCTGCTTGAATACTTTTAGCTCCTATGAACATCCCGCATCTTTGCTTACCCAAAACAACCGCACTTCACTCCCCTTTCATCTTCCACAGTCCATCTCCTAAATAATGACCATTCTCAATGCCGACGCCCTTCTTCTTCTCCTTCATCTCCGCTGTTCCCATTTTCAGCACCCCAACACTACACGCCGTATCCTTTCCTTCTGCCTCGACCACTACCACAGTTCCAGCTGGTAACTCGGGCTGCTCGTAATATCTCGAGTCATCCGCCGTACTCTTACCCTCACCCACAGGTACTCCAGCTATAGCACCTTCTGTCTTGTCTTCAGAACCTTCTGGTTGTGGTATGGGCGTTGAAAGCCCCTTTGGTAATCGTCCGCCAGGACTGGTCAGACCAGGAACCATCAATGCTGCACCCGAGAGGACGAATCGAACGGCGCCGCGATCGACGCGGACGCGAGGGAAGTGGTCAGGGAAGCGGTGGACGACGGAGAGATGGGGCATGATGGCATCGTCCATGTGTTGGAAGAAGAGCGGGCCAACGCCCTCGAGGGAGTAGACTGTCACTCGTGCATCTGGACTGCAGGAGGAAGGTGTCAGAGATGAGGTGTTATTGTCCAGTTGTAAAATCTTTCCTCCTCCTCCTCCTCCTCTTCTTCTTCTTCATGGTCTGGCCCTGGTTATAAGTGTAAGGAAGCAGAGACGAACATTTTGATCAGGTCGAGTTGTGACTTCTTCGGAATGATGCTGTCGATGTAAGGAGCGAGCAAGGGATATGTGTCGCAGACTTTGTTGCGCACACCGCGCTGGACTGAAGACTTTAGTTTCGACTTTTGACCTGGGGAAAGGCTGTGATGGTGATTGTTAGCTGGATGGGCTTGCGCAGAGTCAAACGCACAAGGGGTAGTTATACTCTTTCTTGAACATTTCGTGATGTGAGCAACGTTATCAAACCTGTATGAGGGTCACTCTGAAAAGGCAATTCGACCTTGCTGTCGCTCAAACAATGGGATTGGTCAACGGATCCACTTCCGGCGTGTCTTCTCCGCATTTAGTGTTTCAGGTTCAGCCTCTCTTGTTAAAGAGTAAACAACGATCATCTTCATCGACTCTCTCTTTCCTTTGCTTCTCTTTTGTATAGGCATGCAGGCATGATGCTCGGTACTGAGGGGCGAGGATGTCTGGACAGCTTGTACCTGCTTGAAACATGTATTGGCCTTTAGGCGCACCTCGAAGCTACGCCCAGCAATTGCCATTGGAGCTGTCGCAATCGTCAGTAGAAGGAGTAGACGTTGCGGCACACCTCAACCAAGATGCACAAGTGGACAATGAGGTAGGAAAAGTGGAAAGCAAGCTCGACACGAATGGAGAGCAGGATGATTCGGAGAAATCGCATCAGGACTTCCAGGTCGAGGGACGTGTTAATGGCGTCGCGAAAGAGGCAAAGAATAACGCAGACGGAGGCAAGATATTGTCTTTGAAAGTGTCTCCGTATGGGCACCTATTTGCGACGATAACCTCAAGCTCCTTGACTGTATGGCAGACACAGGTGAGCACTCTAGATCAAGACCACAGCTATATCATGTTAATGAAATACAGCCTCCAGTCATTATCGCCTCTATCGTCCGATCTCCACTGTCAATACAATCTTACGGATCAAATGTAAGCCTCCTACTGCGACCAGCAGGAGATATCCTAGTACTCCATACGTCGCTGGGCTATCTCATCACGTACTCCATATCCGTTCACCCAGAGCACAGACCATACGACATCACACTTCGCAACGGAGAAAGAAGACGACGAAGTATGGATGCGCGGTCATACACAACGAAACATTACGATCCGCTGTTCGATGGCGGTGGTCTCTGTCCTGATGCCAGCCTCTCCTTTAGAATGGTAATGAAGCTTGATGCTGGTATAACTAGAGCTCTCGCGCTGGACTCGGAGCTGATCGTGGCGACACATAAGCCTGCCGCCATACAATGTATACGGTGGAATGTAGGATCAGAAAATTCGCAAACGGCTACGCAATTGATCGAGGACATGGAATGGCTGGAGGACAAGTCTTCGCCCGTGGATATTGTGTATGATCGGCCAATGAGCCTATTTACGTTCGTAACCAGCTCAGGTGCAGCATATGCTGTGCAAAAGACGTTGTCTAAAGATCGAGATCATATAAAAGGACTTTTCATTGGGCACAAGTTTCACACCGCAGGGAAGCCTGAAGAAGCCGCAGTCAAGTCGGCAATCAACTCACGTTTCTCAATCATTGCGATAGGCTGTACGGACGGATCTATCGCGCTCTACAATGTTCGAGACTATAATGGCGGCATCAACCTATTATACAAAGTACAGCCATCACTTTCCAGGAACTCAACCGGTGCAATCCGCATGCTTTCATATTCGCCGGACGGTTACTGCCTCTTCGTCGGCTACGAGAATGGATGGGCTACGTGGAGTGTATACGGACAGCCGGGGGGTACTAGCTTTTCAGCAAACAAAGAGTACACAGAGCTCAGCAGTGATGTGTGGCTAAACGGAGTAGTGGACGGATTCTGGACGGCACAAGGCACAGACATCGTGCTGCTAGATGGGGCAGGCAGTCGTTTGTGGATACTGGAATTTGCTCGAAGTGCTATAGCTGGCTGTCCCACTTCGGCAAACATCGCGAGGACAATGTTGCACACGAGCAGTGGCTTCATGGTCTACCGAGGCTATCAAATGCCAGACCTGCTCACAATAGCTGCGGATATCTCCTTGTGGCAATTCATTAAGACTCCTGCAGGTTATCTAGCCGACCAAGGACCAATACGCTTCGCAGTCATGTCGTCTGATGGAAGATATCTTGCGATTGCAGGACAGAGAGGTCTAGCACATTACAGCTTTCAGAGTGGTAGGTGGAGGACATTTGAAGATGTTACCGAACAAAACAGCTTTGCTGTGCGAGGTGGAATGTGCTGGCATCATCACATACTAATAGCTGCCACTGATGGCGCTGATGGGCATGAAGTAAGCATATATGTATTGTGTTGATGCAAATATCACTAACAAGCATGCACCCCAGATCAGACTCTATTCGAGGGAAACCGCGTTGAGCCAGTCGAGAGTGCTGCATGTGGAAAAGCTCGCAGCATCAGCAGTCCATCTTGCACCTACTGGAGGGGACTCAATTCTGGTATACACGTACGACAATGTACTTGACCACTACATTGTTGCAGCCTCTAATAGGACGATCGGACTTGTCAAGGTGGGACAGATTGCGCTGCACGGCATCATCAGAGCTCCACCTAGAGTTAGAGCAGTCAGCTGGGTTGTGCCAGAACATCAATTGCGTGAGTGATATTTCTGCCAGATAAGTCAATCATATTAACCTGTAGTAGAAAATGGAGATCCCTCACAAGACGTTGCTGTGGCGTCCGTCTTCTTCCTCGTGGATGGTAAACTCGTACTACTTCAACCCTCAGCCACTGATGGAGGCGAGCTCAAATATGACATGCGAGTCGTTGCTCATAACGTTGAGTATTATATGCTTGCGCGCGATAGTCCCGAAGATTTCACCACAAATGCTGAGACGCGTTCGCCGAATGCCCAAGACGAAGATCGAGACTCGGAAACCAACCACAATCTTGGTGACTCTCTCTGGGTATTCAACGGAAGAAGCATGAAGCTCTGGCCAAATGTAGGTCACCTACTGGCTAGCGCCGCCCAGGATGTATCACAAGAGCCACAAGCGCCGATCACCATACCTCTGGACTTCTACCCGCTATCTGTGCTTTTAGAAAAAGGTATACTTTTCGGAGTAGAAGCAGAGCTATTGCAAAGACGCGATTCGAGCTTTGCCTTGTTCCGAACAGTTGCTCGAGTACGTCAAATCGTCAAATATACACTTCTGTCGCTCGAAGCACTAACAGACACGATCTAGACTGCACTCTTCCTCCCATCAATCCTCCAACACTACCTCTCCACATCCGAAATTTCATCTGCCTCCTCCCTCTCCACCCACTATGCCAACTTGCCTTACTTCCCACACTCCCTCGAACTCCTGCTTCATCATGTCCTCGACGACGCCGTCGATTCTCCTCCGACTCCGTCCCCAAGCTCACCGCAGCCACCGTCAGTACTACAAACAACGCTGTCCTTCCTCTCCCTCTTCCCAGCTCACTACCACGCAATCATCGTACAATGCGCCCGCAAAACTGAATTGCGCTCGTGGCAAACCCTCTTCGCCTACCTCCCACCACCACTCGATCTCTTCGAACAAAGCCTAGCGATGGGTGATCTCAAGATCGCAGGCGGTTATCTCTTGGTCCTGCATTCGCTGAGTGAGATGCAGAGTACGAGTCCGCAGGTTATAAGGTTGTTGAGGAAGGCAATGGAGAGAGGGGAGTGGGAGCTGTGTAAAGAGCTGGCGAGATTCTTGATGGCATTGGATGAGACAGGTGCGACGCTCAGGGAGGCGTTGGCTCTTGTGGAGATGCCGGGGACGCCGGGTAGACCAGGCACGGCGGTCAACATTGATAGTGCTGATGGTGCTGATGACGGAGGTGGTGCTGGTGCTGGCATGCACGCACTGAGGACTCCCAGCTTGGCTGGACGCACAATGGGTTTGGGGTTGGCGGGCAGTGGGCTCTCGCCGCTGATTGTGCCGGGAGCAGATTATTTCTCGACGCCGAGGAGGTTGTCATGATGGATGGATGGACGAGTAAAGCAGCATGTCTTATACCAAGACCTCGAAGTCCATGATCAGTATCGGCCTATAGTGTCAGTATGCCGATGTTGGGAATCTGGCGGCCACTTGCCAGAGAGTAGGGATCTCGATTATTCGAAGACTATCCCCTGTGTCGTCTAAAAGTATCGAAAACCGGACCGCCATTAGACCTTGAAGTCGCGATCGGGCGCGGAGACCACAGTCCAATCAGAGTAGCTAAGATTGTGTCGAGCCACGTCAAGATGAATCTTTCGCCGAGGACGAAGGCAAGAAGATGAAGCATGAGGTGCATGGTGAGGTAAATAGGAGATGAAAAACATCTAGAAAGAGCAAGCGCGTGTTTTGGTGAGGTGCTGGAGTGGGAATTTGTTGCAAGGACATTGTGAAGAATGGGTGCGCGGTCGGGTTGATTTGAGACAAGAAAAAAGCCATGTGAACAAGCTAGATGTAGGTCACAGAGAAAAGGCAGAAGATGGATGGATACAGTAGGATGTTTTTATTCCCAAGGAATACCTTTCGATGTGTAAGAAGTGTTTTACTTGCTCTAGATCTTTTTCGTGGCAGGCCACATCATCCCGTCTTATACAATGTGGGAAAAGTGAGTGGCTCAGCCATGACCGGCCACAAGCATCGAGCTCAGGAGATGATTGTCAAGGTAAAAAGATGTTGCATCAGAGGATTATCATACACCGAGATGAACGCCGACGGCGCCGAGTCGAAACAGGCGACTTTCCCGACTTTTCAGTCACCAACGTGTGCTAGCGACATCTTCTTGAGGGCGCCTTCCCAAAATTGGCTTACATGAGCCCGCAAATACTCACGTTGGATTTGCGCCATATATTCCCCTGGCCATTAGATAATGTCGAGCTTCCTTTCTGACTTGCTCGCAGCGCTGATTTTTCATCTTTGTCCGTCGCCATCTCCGCGCCCCTAGATTGATCAATATTGATGACGAGGTTGTAACGCTAGCTTGTTGGCTTTGGTGACTTGAATGTGAGTAAGACTAATACTCCTTAAGTCGGTGTATATATATACTGACCTTTTTACTTCTTGGCTCTGCCATCGCAGTTGAACATAATCTGCAATGCTAGATATGATGGTTGTGATTCGGGAGCATGAAAACAGCGCGAGCAAGATGATTCCACCGTCTTGCTCTGGAGTGGTCATCGCCTCGCACACTGGCACAGTTGTTGCATTGTCTGGGAGAGGGGAAAGTGGAAGCCAAGCACAATTTCTTTTCCAGTGCTTTCGTAAGCTGGTCCACACACAAGGTGGCGAAGCAGTTGACAGTGGTGCGGGAGAGGAAACTGTGGGCTTTACAGCATCACTCCCCATTCCAAGTCGCTGTCATGCCAGAAATCACGATCTCTATGTGCGACCTTTGGATCTTGCCCAGTTAGCCAAGCGATTGATCTTTGGCGTCAAATCTGGTATGCGGAATGGCTTGGATATAGAGTCATCCTGGAAACGTGGTCAGTATCCTCTTGTATAGCTTTAAGAATTAGAACCAACCATTCCAGCTTCGATTGCCATTCGTATTTGCTCTGTTCTAGCATTGGCGGACACAGAGATGATTGGCAAGCATTCCGTCGTGATTTCGCCGCTTTTCTGTAGCGCTCTGACCCTTCGAGCTAGAGTTAGACCGTCCATTATTCTAGGTGTGTCAGCGAACAAGTACGAGGCAATGACTATAAGAGGACCACTAACGGCATCCTAGTAACGGTCAGCAATGATATCCGCAGTAGTGATGAAAGGTGAATACGAACTCCATGTCGGATAATATGACGTCCACGTCATTTAGTCTCTTGTCATTTGAGCCATGTAGGCCATGAGATGACCAATGTCGAGTAGTCTCGAGAAAGTCAAGCGCTTCTTGACCATTGTTGGCAACATGTGTCACATAGCCCTGCTTGGTTAATTGTTGCTTGAGCACCCGTTGATTTATTAGATTGTCCTCAACAATGAGTACGCTTATTGGTTCTTCTGCAGTGCCAGTCGGAGGTCCAAGGCCGTTGGCTTTGCTCGACCTCACACGCGACAATGGCGCACCGTCTACATCAGGAGGCTCGGTTGTACGTGTCATGACATAGAAGCTAAATGTTGATCCGATCCCAGACTCAGATGCAACACCAATCTCGCCGCCTTGTAGCTCGACCTGTAGTTGCGAGTATTAGCAGTATACTGAGCTACGGACGGTACTGGAACCTACAAGAGTACGACATATAGTCAAGCCCAATCCGCTACCACCATAAGTCGAATGTGTTTTGATACTTCCTTGTGAGAAACGAGTGAAGATTCTGGACTTTTCTTCTGCTGTCATGCCACAACCAGTATCCGTCACTTTGAACCACAAATAATACGACTCATGTCCTTGAAACTGCGCGTTGTCGACAACATTGTCTCGTAGGCCAGAAGCGATTGTCCAATCTACGGGTATTGTATCGGTCGGTCGAGTCTGAGAAACCCCCATTTCCACTTTGACGCTTCGTATCGGCTTATCTTCCTTTTTACTAAACTTGAGTGCGTTCCCAACCAGGTTGAGTATGACCTGATATGGATTAGCAAGCTCGTGGAAAAGATGTTCGGCAATCACGTAAGGCATACCTGAGTGACTCGGCCAGGATCAATGACCACCCATTCAGCATTGAGCTGCTTGATCGACTGATCTACCTGTGCCTCGAACGCTATTTCTTCACGTTCAGCTTCAACACGAAACATATTGTAAATATCCTGGATCAGACGTTCGGAGGAAACTGCAATTGGGGCTATCTTGAGCATGTTGGAGTCCAGTTTACTAAGCGTCAAAACATCATCAACAACAGCCCTTAGATGAGCTGCGCACGACGAGATTGTCTCTATAGCATCCTGGGAACTCTTGATCGCCTCAGTCAGCGGTCCAAACCCCTGGGGTTTTGTTTCCAGTTCGTTTGTGATACTGTATCGAGCAACGAGCTTGTCCATGTCGTCCAAAGACTCTGTGATAGAGTCTGCACAGTGAACGATCGCACTTAAGGGGTTTCGGATCTGCAATATGTCAGTTCCGGAGTGCTGAATACGCCTTACTCCTGGTACTAACCTCGTGTGAGACGAGATCAACAAAGCTGTCATTGTCGTCAGTTAACCATGTGCTTATCCTTTGTATGGGACGCTCACTTCTCCTGTTGTCTTTTTGCTTCAAGAGCTTCTTCCAATCGAGTTCGTTGGATATTCTCTGCGTACTTCTGATGGCTTATATCCATTGCCGTCGTAACACAGCGTTCCACGCCACCATCTTCGTTCGTTTCAGCCAAAGCTTTGACCATCACCCAAGCTGGGCCGCACGCTTCTCCCGCCGCATCAACGTGCTGTCGCTTAATTTTCAATTCAAAGGATATCTCATTGCCAGCAGCAACGTCCCTGAACTTTTCCAACAGGAACGGCTGAACGTCTGACGGTACAACGTCAAGCCAGTTAATATTGTCAAGTGGCGCCCGGGGATGATCAGTGAGTTTGAACCAGTCCCTAAGCTAGCCTTTAGCAGAATCCATATTGCGGTATGTTTTCATCATATGACTTACTCGTTGGCGAAGATAACTCTTCCGATGCTATCCAATACCAGGATAGCGGACGGAACCACTTCTAGAAACTTGTGATAGCGTCGCTCGTTGGCGTCAATTCGCTTGACGGCAGTAATGTTGCTCAGGACGCCGTTAATGCCCACGACGTTATTGTCTTGGTCTCGTAGTGGTACACATGCGGCTAGACCGTAATTGCCATTACGGAACCTTAGCTCGAATGTTCTGTTCTCACCATCAGCCAGGGCTTCCCATTCTGCCGTTATCGCTGGCAGGTCCTCTTCAAAAACTGTTTTCTTGAATGCCACCTCCATATTAATAGGGGCTCTTTCAAGACCGCTTATACGGTAGTATGCTTCCTACAAGGCGTGATTAGCTTCAAATGTGAATAGATGAGGGAGCTCCAATACATTCGCCTCAACTAGGTCGCCAGAGATCTTCTGCTCAAATATGCCCACTCTAATATAACAGTATTAGTGCAATCTCGGCCTCCGAAGCAACAAGCGATAACTTACTCTACACTTTCGGCTGTCGACGCTAATCTGCCTACCTTCAACTGGGCTAGTTCCGCCTGCTCCTTACGTAGCTCGAGCTCCTTCTCCATCAGTTCTTTCTCAATTCGGGCTCGTTTTGCGAGATCTCTTTTCTTCTTGACTGATTCCTGAGCTGAAATCAAGTTGTTGACAGAATCTGCGAGCAGCCTTTGTACCTCTAGCAAGAACGTCTTGTAACCATCGTCATACCTTCTTCTCGGGGAGAGACCGAGTACCAGAAAGGCTTGGACTTTGCTAAGCTTATTAGAGCTGCTAGGTAATATGACGGCGTGCTGAACCTCATCTTCAAATCCTTGACTCTTTGCTATTCGTTGCCAGATGTCCGGGATGTCTTGCTGTGACATGATCACAGGTGCTCTTGTTGCGTGAGACTTGCACATTAGGGTTATGAAAGGCTCTGTGTTCGAGGACAGCTCAAATACTCTCAATTGGTCAGGCGTATTGTCGTACCCTTGTGAGTCCGGGTGTAACACGTAAGCAGCATCCTCAGATTCACCACTCGAAGAGTCAGAAGTGTTACCAGCTTCGCTAGCGAGTGATGCGGTGTAAAGAGCTGTAAAGGAAAATTGCTTTGGTCGTCCCGACAATTGGTGCAATATCTTTGTCCATAGCTCATCAAGGCTTTCACTAGATTTCCAGCACTCAGAGAAGTCTTTGAGACTACTTATCCTCCTCTCACGGACCATCTGTGTGGTGTTGTCCTGAATCGTAGTTAGAAATCCAGCAAGAGGTGCGGGTAGTCGAATCACCATAACGAGCAGCGAGATCTCCTCATATAATCCATTCTTTGGGAGATACATCAGGAAGTCTTTCTCCTCTACTGCACGTCCGAATTTGGCTGCTTGTTCCACCACTTTCTGGATCGTGGGGAAGTACTGCGCCCATGCAAGCCAGGTCGTGATTGAAGTGCCGAAATATGAAGGGTGATGATCTCGAATGATCTCTGCATAGGCTTGATTATATACCACTATCGTGTCGTCTCCAAGTATCATGTTTTGGGCCGTGGAGTTGAGCATCATGAGGTGGAATTGTGTTGCAAGCTCTTGTGACCAGTTGTCTAGCGGTCCTAGTGATGTTGCCTCCCATCTAATGCCTTCCATGACTTCAAGATACGTAGCAAGGTCAGTTCCGGCCTCATGCAGGTCAGCAAGCGCCTTCGCCATTGGACTGAGGTGCTGTCCATTGAGACTAATGCCTGCCGCCTTGGATGGCGCCGAGGCTGGATCAAAGTGTAGTCCACTCATCACTTGACAGCAGTCGACCTTGAGGGTCACCACTTCTCTCGGCAGACATACACAATCCCGCGCACAAAGAACATCGACCAGTGTTTCTTGCTTGCCCTCGAGAGGCAGGCCCTACCACATTCTTCCCTATTTTTTCTCCAGATCACGCCAAATTGTAAATAAGGTTGCCGATACAGCCACCGGATGGGCCGAGCAATCACGTGACCAAGAGTGTAAGGTATATCAAGATTTTGTATTACTTTCCTTGACCTATAGTACAGATAGCAAAGTAGATAGCTCAGAAGGTTTGACGATGTATCATAAGCGACTTCTTATTAACTTAACACACTATTCTCCTCTCTTCCTGTTCCTCTTTAGTTCTAGGCCGAACACATTGCAAGCTTATTAGGCCTTTTGGCTATTACGGCAATAAGTCGTGTCTATATCTCCCACGAATACAATCAGGAAGCAGATCAGCTCAAAGCTACTGTCCAGCACGCTATTCCTTGCCAATTCATCGAGACTCGGCCAACCCCAGCTAGGACCTCGCTCGCACTGACACCACCTGCATCTCTTCCATCAAATTCAGTGATTGTCATGCACCAAATTCTGTCGCCCACTTTGCATCGACGGCGCACATCATTAACATCGAGTACCACAAACCAGCTTGTTCCGCCAGATATCGGCACAAACGGCAACCACTTTGTATCTGGGTTGTTTCCGTAGTACATCATAAATGGAGTTTGCCTTTTCCCTTTGCCTTGTAGCCATATCTTGTCCCAGTGACGACATATCTTGTGTATTTCGAATCTCATCTTCGGAGACTGTGCAGCTGCTGCCACAAGATCTACCTGGCCGCTGCGCGGAGAAAAGCACGACGCGAGTGCGAAACCATTGAGAGCAGCCTCTGGACCCTTCGTTACGTCCTCAGAACTGGTCCCAGTGGCTGTGCTGAAGTATTTCTCCCACGTTGGTGGTTGTGAGGACCCTCCTGCGTCAGGCGCTAAAAGGTAGAATTGAGTCTGATCTTCTGGAAAGTGACGTAGACCGAAGTCTGCATTGTTTTCAGTGAAGTGTTCCGAGGCAAGTTTGGCCACATATCGTCGTTGATCGTTGATATGACCAGCACCCCAGCATGGATCAATGAGCTTCCAGCCACCATCAGCATCATCGATTCTACAAGCGTTCCAAGCATGACTTGACTTGAAGGGAGGAATCGCCTGGCCTGGTTTGAGTGGCTCGTGACCGAAACCTTTGCCATGTCCACCAATAGTCACACACTCGAGTCCTGCATGAAGCGCCAAATTGCAGAACAATCCGGAATATCCCTCGCACACAGCGAGTCCTGTGCTCAGCGTAGATGCTGGTGTAGAAGACTTGACATTGCCAGCGAAGAACGCTTCCGTGTTGTAGCTGACGTTGTAGTGCATCCAAGTAAAGATTGCTCTTGCCTTTGAGGTGAGACTTTGAAACGGTGCTGTTAAGTTGTGGGCCAGCTGTTCGAGCGAAGAAACGGTTTGCCGCGGAAAGCAAGATGCATGGGTATCTTCGACTGAGAAATCACGACATTGTAAGCAATCTCGACCATTTTCGCTTGGTGGCAAAGAGTACCGTAGCTGTAATGGTGCCACTGTAGCAGCCATGATCTGACGACCATATCCCAAAGGTTGTCTAGCGGACAAACCTTGCTGAGGCACTCTTGGCTTAGTAGCGAGGTTGAGTTGAGGTGGAAGGTTTGTGGCAGCAGGAGTGGACGTGGTAAGTTTCTTGAATGCACCTTTAAAGCTACCAATACCTATACTATCACTGGATGTCTGTGTAGGCATCACGGCTTTGTTGTTGAAACCCATATGTAGAGCTGATCTACGTACAGGCGTGTAGGCACCCTGTGGAACCTGTGAAGGAGGAATGCTTGTATTCATTTGTGGTTTGGGCGGTAGTGGTGGCTTCATTGGCAGAGGTGGTGGTCCTCGCCCGGGAAGATTGAAAGTTGGCGACGATCTTGTGGATGGTAGGGGCGGCCTATCATTAGTTGGTCTTGATGCCTCATTTGCATCCATTGCCGCCTCAATCATATGTCCTCTTAATTTCTGTGCATTATCCTTTCCAATCGTGCGTTCTGTAGCTGCAGACGCCTTCCTGAAGCTATTCAGAGTGTTGGAACCACCTTCAACCTGACCAGCAGCTCTGTCCAATAAGCGGCTTGTGGCTGAGCCATTTGTAGACGTAGCAGCATTGAGGACACCGCTAGCCAATTTTCGTGTATTATCACGACCCATAACATGCTGCGCTGTGGAAGACACGCTTCTCATCGTACTCAATGTGTTTGAAGATTGTTGACCTGGATCGGTTGCGGCTTGGTTGAACGGCCTACTCATCGCGCCTTTTATCCCAGCTGCTGAAGTGAGAAGACTTGCTCTGGTTGGCGCCGCATTTTGGACGTCCTTTAGACTATGGAAGGCTGACTGAGGGCGATCTGGAGCTCTCTTCAACGCCGCATTGTTCGAGGGCGTGGGTGTTGCGATGTTCGATGGCTGGCGAGGAGGTAGTGCTGGAACTGGCGGTCTGCGAGGTGCCGGCGGAATTGTCGACGAACTGTTTCTCGAAGGCAAAGGTGGTGGAAGAGGGCGAGTAGCAATAGCTGGAGATTGCCGGTCTGTCACAAGCACGGAATCTGCCTCTGTCGGCCTCTGTGGCAACTTATCACGATCATCACTTTTTCCTACATGTTGCAAGTTTAACGCGGCTTTGCGTTCGGCTATCGACATGGCGTTCACGATCCTATCAATTACCACAATTCATTGAATATCACTTATCATGCACAAAGACAGAGAATACGGAATGTAGTAGAGAAGTTGAGGAGGCTTCACCTATGAAATACCCAGCCTTGATTTAATGATTTTCATCACGTGACTTAAGCCTCGGAAATACAGTCCTCACAGCATCCTCTTCGCGATGGGCGGTAACAATGCCGTGGTCTCCCCCTCTTGAATACCTAACCGAGTTGCAAATTGCAAACTGCATCCTACCTCGTCGATGAGCCTGGCACAGGGCGACGACAGTAATGGCCAGAAATCCGCATCATGCTTGATCCACGCACAAGCTCGACCGTCCAAAACTCGACGAGGCAAAACTCGGCAGGCTATCCATAACGTACATGTATACGACAATCATCCCTGTTCCGTGCGCCAAGTTCTTGCTTCGAGACGTCAATGCTGATCTCCAAAAAATTGCTGGGAATGGATTCTGTGCCTTCCATGTCTGGTAGATAACCACATTCACCGTGTGAACAGGATGAGCAAAAATCTTGATCTTGTGTGATGAGTAGAATCAAGAATGCATGAAGAGCAACAGACAGTCCTCTGGGGCTAGATAACGAGAACAACATTGCTGCGCGCTTGTGACTGAAGCTGGGCCAGGCTGGACGGTGCTCTGGCGTCCACCTTATTGTTCTTTATTTCCTCGGAGGGTTTCAAGGTAAATCTCCTATTACTCACCCCTGCAGGTACCAGTACCCAAACAACAAACTTAAGGTGTGATAGGGTCCGAGCACTGACGAATGGCCCATCTCGTGTTCGTGATGTTGGATGTTGGCGCATCCAAAACGTTCCATCAATTCACTTGCATAAGGGGTCTTTGTTGGCATCGCAACACCACGGACTGAGACGAAGCTCCTATCTGCTATGAATTGGTCCCCAATAGTAGGCAGGTCCACTGTGCCAATTGCAGGGATACTGATCCTGGCCAATGACTGCTCGATTGTCGTTTGATCTCAAGTATGGCTTACAAGATTCTATGAATTCATACGAGGATTCGAGATTGAGAACTTGAAGATCGTGCTTCGTATATGCGCACGCTCTGGTCGGAGTCTTTTCTTATACGGCTGGTTTCGGGCTACCGCATCACCTCGATTGCCGCCATGGCCTTGCCTAGACTGCATGACTGCGTGTTATTGAGTTTGGTTGGTCTTGTAACTGAACTTATATCAGCTGAGGCCAACCCGCTCTTCCTCCCTTCTCTGGTAGTTCTGCTCGCTTAGCTCTTCAGCTTTTTTATCCGCCAATTCGTCTTCCAGGCTGCGCCCGGAGGACCTCATCTAACACTCGTTCATACTTCTTTTCGTGCAGTCACGTTACCTAGACTAATCTCAGCCGCAACATGCATTCTACTATGAGAAGTTCCGCTCTGGTAGCGGGCTTCGTAGCTGCAGCCGCTGCACAATCAGTCGTCCAGTCTGCCAATGGCTTTACCTATGCTACGTGTGCCGTCGAGCCATTCTATAATGGTCTTCAAAACATTCGTGCGCTCCACGCTGCTTCGACTGTGCAGCTAACCAACATGACTGTCGAGCAGTGTGCCAGCTTCTGTTCGTCCTATAATTACTTTGGTGTTGAATAGTAAGTTCAATACAGTACATGAGAATTTGCCAAGCAATGAATAACACTTTCAATAGTGGCTCGGAGTGCTACTGTGGTAACAAGATTCACGATGGCACCACTGTGGACAGCACCAATGGGTGCTCTCAGGCTTGCGCTGGCTCTTCTTCAGAGCAGTGTGGTGGCTCAGGTCGCATGAATCTCTACATGTCATCAAGTGCAGCCAACCCCAACCTTCCCTCTACATACACCCCCAACAACACAGCATCTACCGCTCTTACTGGCTGGAACTATGTTAATTGTGTGGTCGAACCCTTTTACGTTGCCAATACCAATACCACTGCCAGAGCCTTGGCCTCCGATGGCACAACTAACAGTCAAATGACCGTTGAATACTGCGCTACATACTGCGCTGGTTACCAGTATTTTGGTGTCGAATATTCCGACGAGTGCTATTGTGGCAATACCGTGGACTCGCGGTCGCAACTCGAATCTTGCGGTCTATGCAACAGTGTTTGTGTCGGCAACACTGACGAAACCTGCGGTGGACGTGGTCATCTGTCTTTGTACAAGAACACTAACGCTACTGTGCCTCAACTTGCTGCTGCCTCAGCCTGCTCCGCAACCTCCGCATCCGCCTCCAGCACTGGGACTGCCACTGCCACCAGCTCTGGCTCTACTGCCACCACAACCGGCGTATCCTGCCCTAGTAGCAACGGCACTTCCTACTCATCTGCTGGACAAGGATTTGTGATTGAGTGTGGTGTCGATCGTCAAGGTGGTGATCTTTACTCGACCACAACAAGCAGCTTCGGCGCTTGCTTGAACTACTGTGCAAGCTACCCTGGTTGCGTTGACATCTCCTACGTCGGACAGAACTGTTACCTCAAGAACGTCATCATGGCCGCTACCAGCAACTCGGCTGTTTGGGGTGCTCGTCTTGTCAGTGGTGCTGTTTCTCCCGCCACCGTCTATGCCACTAATGGTCAAGCCTACAACTACCTTGGTGTTGTCAACGAGCCAAGTTTGAATAACCAGGGCAGCCAGAAGGCCCTCATTACTTCCACCACTACCTCCAGTAGCATGACTCTTGAGGTATGTGCTACTTTCTGTAGTCAAACTTCTCCGGCTGCTACCTTTTTCGGTGTCGAAAACCAGAGCACTTGCTACTGCGGTAACAGCTTCTCTACTGGTTCTACCAAAGCTATTGGCATTCCTCAGAACTCCATCCTTACTTGTAGTGGTAACAGCCAGGAGCAGTGTGGTGGTTCTCAAGAGTTGACGGCGTACGCTCTGCCTGGCACTACGAGTCCTTTCGACAGCAACGGTAACCTCCTTGCATCGTCGTCGTCATCATCCACTTCTGCTTCTTCTTTTTCTTCTTCTTCTTCTTCTTCTTCTTCTTCTTCTTCTTCTTCTTCTTCTTCCGCTGCGGCAAGTTCGTCATCTTCTTCTTCCGCTGCGGTCGTTTCGGCATCATCTTCTTCTTCGTCCGCTGCGGCAACTTCGTCATCCCCTGCTTCTTCTTCTGCCTCGACATCATCTTCTACCTCCAGCAGCTCGACTGTTACCTCGACCGCTTCAGTTGGTTCAGCTTGCAACACAAACTCCGCCACCGTCTGCGGCGCCTTGGCCACCTGCTACTCTGTGAGCGCCAAACAGAGTACCTGCTCTTTGACCTCCACCTCGACCGTTTCTGCCTCTGCCACCTGTGCTCCTGCACAAGGCACTGTCTGCTCAAGCGCGGTCGCAGCTTGTCTCACATCCAACGGTGTCGCCTCTTGCTCCGTCACATCTACCAGCACAGTC
>Ga0073774_1000067_pt1 | contig 19458 bp, 22 predicted proteins | sample InSIn5gowninarea_FD_77487 | JGI IMG/M metagenome (GOLD analysis project Ga0073774, IMG submission 77487) | Clean room microbial communities from NASA Spacecraft Assembly Facility at Jet Propulsion Laboratory, Pasadena, California, USA -... ... | reverse complement strand
GAGGTAAGACGATTAGCTGGAGTATTGGAATCGATCCAGGAGGAAAAAAGAGAGAGGCTTAGCTGGGGAGCACGAACGATTCTGATCGGTGCCATTGAGCATTTGCACGCAGAGATGCGCTGGATGGAACGCATCCGAGAAGAAGCCTGGGGCCGTTGATTTTGAATATATTATGAACATTGGACTATTTTCCTCATTATGATAGTTTTTCGTTTATAATAGTGGTAATTTCAATGGCAAGGATGGTACCCGCACATGATGAATTCTGCCCTCGGACGCTTTCGTCTCATCGGCCTGATCGAAGGTATCTCGTATTTGGTACTTCTCGGGATTGCTATGCCGCTTAAGTATTTTTGGGATTATCCAACTGCAGTAAAAATTGCCGGATCGCTTCATGGATTGTTTTTTGTCCTGTATATTTTGGCGTTAGCACATGTTACAATGACCAATAAGTGGTCGTTCTTGAAAGTAATTGGGGCATTTATCGCTTCATTACTGCCATTCGGCAACTTTGTTCTGGACGCACGTCTGAAAAAAGAGCAGTAAGTATACACATTACACATTAGGTAAGGCACTAGAAGGCGGGTCATTGTACCCGTCTTTCGTACATATTCAAAAGAGAAAAAAATGGAGGGGATCTGTGTGGAGACCAGAATTTTAGCAGGAATTCTTTTGTGGGACGAAGAGGAACAATACGTTCTTGAAACCGTGATGGAGGACCGTTACAAGCTGGTTCTGCCGCAGATTATCACGCTTGCGAGCACAGAAGAAAAGGTAGCCACAGATGAATTGAACGAGCAATATGTTGGTCAAAATGTGATTGCCAGGTGCTTTGTCTAATGTGAACAGATAATTCCGAAAAAAGGTGTGGATAGGTGTGGAACTGCGTGACCGTTATGCGGGAAGTTTGCTAGGGTTGGCCATTGGAGATGCACTCGGCACTACTATAGAATTTCGCAAACCAGGTACCTTCGAGCCGCTTACAGAAATGGTCGGGGGAGGACCATTCGATTTAAAGCCGGGAGAATGGACGGATGACACGTCGATGGCGCTGTGTCTGGCTGAGAGCTTGATTACGAAAAATGGCTTCGATCCAGTTGATCAGATGAACCGATACGTAGCCTGGTTTCGAGAGGGGTATATGAGCTGCAAGGATCATTGCTTCGATATCGGGAATATCACCAAAGAAGCGCTGTGGCGTTTTGAGCAGACAAAAAATCCGTTCAGCGGATCTGACCATCCGATGTCGGCAGGGAATGGCTCCATAATGAGGCTAGCACCTGTCGCGCTCTATTATGCCAATCAACCGGAACTCGCTATTGATTACTGCGCGCAAAGTTCTCGTACTACACACGCGACGGCAAAGGCAGTAGACGGCTGTCGTTTTTTCGGGGCATTGATCCTGGGGGCTCTACAGGGTATTTCCAAAGAGGAGTTGCTTGATGATTCGTTCTCTCCTGTAGCCGATCTATGGGAAAAGCAACCGCTTGATCCTGATATCGCCCGTGTCGCGAATGGCTCCTACAAAGAGAAAACAAGAAAAGAGATCAAAGGATCAGGGTACGTCGTCGATTCGCTTGAAGCGGCGCTTTGGGCTTTTTATTCCAGTAGTTCTTTTGAAGAAGGCTTGTTCCTAGCGGTAAACCTCGGAGATGATGCGGATACGACGGGAGCTGTCTACGGTCAATTGGCAGGTGCTTATTACGGAGTAGAGGGTTTGCCCAAACGGATGCTTGCGCTGTTGGCCAAGCGAGAATTGATGGAGGAGTTCGCGAGGAAATTGTACGAGCAAGCTATCCGATAACCGACAAAAAGGAACTTCTTATAAAAAACGATAAGCACTACCCATCAGGCAGTGCTTATCCTCAAGTTTAGGCATGGACAAGTTCTGGCGCTTGCATATGAAGGGGCGGCGGAACTAACCAGCCTTTTTCTTTTAAAATGCGCAGCAATCTGAGGCCAAATTGAGCTTTTGCAACATGGTACTGACCAAACAGCATCCCGATGTCTTCTCGAATGGATTGAGCCATTATTTGACTGCAAGTAAGCAGACCGGCTGCAATGTCCCTTGACACACCGGTAGCAATTTCGGGGTCGTTGATACGAGCACCGGCAGGAATGCTCTCCAAATTAGCTACAGGGCGATCCGGTGGGGTAGGAGGTAATCCAATGCCGTTGGCTTTGAGTAATTCCTCAAGCTGTTCCACTTCTTGTTTCATGCCTCGCGTAATGTCTTCGAGGAAGCTTTTCAGGTCATGATCACCAGTATGGTTGAGCGCTGTTTGGTAACTAGCAAGCAAGCCCTTTGTCGTTGCCAGATACATCCATACTCCAAATACCTCGCCATAATGCATGGGTTCATTTTGTGGATTGCCTGATAAAATACCCATTAGTGTCCTCCCGGTACTTAGTAAAGTTTTTAGATCCATTTGGGTTCTCCTAACTTTGTGATGTAACCCAAAGATAAGGTTAGCAAAGGGGAACGGATATATCCCCTTTTCGGGAGATACATATAAAGGGTAATTAGGTGTTATTTCCCAGGTTCCTTATTAATGCGATTGTTGTCGTAAATCCCCAAAAAGCGATGGTACACAAGTTCTGCTACACCTAAAAGGGCTACCGTAATCATTAACTCTCCAAAGCTTAGTGGCCAATCCATCCATCTGGCAACTATCCATAAATAAAAACCAGCAATTACGGCATCTGCAATTGTAGCCGTAATATTATTGGTAGCGCGCAATATCAATTGATCTCCAATCAGGTAAGCGATGACGCTCAAGCCCAGCGCCGTTAAAATAGCAGAAGTCCAGGATGTATTTGCAAACCACCATAAACAAGCGACAACAATAATGCCGTTAACAGCAGCTTTGATTAAAAATCGAGTCATTTTTTATTCTCCTTTAGAAATACTCAGTATGTAAGAGTTCCTATGTGAAACAAGCTTACTGTTTTACAAAATAAAAAGGATTATACACGCAAGGCCCAAACAAACCAGACATCACATGAAAGAGCATTGAACTGGTTTTTTTATTTTTTCCAGTAGACCCGAATTTTACCGCTGTTATAAAAATACCTTCAATTATATGATTATCACGATTACAAAATCATCATGGTACCCGGTCTGGGTGGGGGTAGGAGAGCAATGGGCTTGGCGTTTGTTTTGATCATCATCGGGATCAACATTTTGTACGTTTCGTTTTTTACGCTGCGACTACTGATGGTGATCAAGGGCTATCGGGTGTTGGCATCCCTAGTGGCGATGGTGGAAGTATTCGTGTACTTGAAAGGGTTGGAGATTGTACTGGACAACCTGGACAATCCGATCAATCTCGCAGCCTACTGTATCGGTTGGGGAATGGGTGTATTTATCGGCAGTAAGATCGAGGAGTATTTGGCCTTGGGCTATGTCACACTGCAAGTCGTTGTGGATTCCGTTGACTTGGAGGTTCCTGCGAAGCTGCGTGAACACGGCTTTGGCGTTACTTCCTGGGTAGCAGAGGGACGCGACGGACATCGTCTCATGATGCAAGTGTTGACGAAGCGCAGCAACGAGAAAAAGCTGTGGAACCTCATTCATGAGATCGCACCAAAAGCATTCGTGATCTCTTTTGAGCCGAAACATTTGAAGGGCGGCTTCTGGGTGAACCGCCTGCGGGGATAATCTCTTCTGACGAAAACAAAAAAGCAGCCAGTCCTCTTTTGCGAAGACAAAGCAAGAGAGGACTGGCTTTTCGTATTGTTATTGCTGGCTTGCTTTTGCGGCCTGGAGCAGCATTTCTTTGGAAACGGTCGGCGAATCGGTAGCTACCCGATACATAATCGGTTGCTCTCCATCCTGATCCAACCAAGACTGCTCTTGATACTGACCGGATTCGCTAAACAAGAACTGGTCGTTTTTCGTGTAATGCGCTTTTTTTCCGCTGACAGTTACTGCGTCGTATTTCGTTGTTTCTGGCGTGCTCAATTGTACATCTAACTGTTCTTTCGGGAATTTCTCTACCGTGACAAAGATGCGTTCTTTTTGCTCGTTCTCATACAGGCTCGTATACGCCTCGATAGGAGAAGCTGCTTGTGGAACGACTTTCCATACGACTTTTTTGCCTGTTTCCTTGCTTTCTTCTTGAAGCTCATGCAGCCACTGCTGCCCTTCTTGGCTCATCATGACACCGTAGGGGGTGCCTTGTTTACCCTCAAGGAATGAAAAGCTGTCAGGAAGCTCGTGTGGCATGGCATGTGAGAGAGAAGCTTCTTCACTGAGGACGGCAGTCCATGCTTTCCAATCTTTCACGACATCCGGCTTTTCTATACCGATCATGGGGTTTTGTTGAAAGAGAGGGTGTTTCTCTTTTTCCAGCGCTGCGAAATAGACGAGGGCGGTCTCGCCTGTTGCCAGTTTGTTCTCTACGTTTGCCAATTCCAGTCGTATTTCTTTAGGCGTGATTTGCGTCAATGTAAAATCCTTCCGTGCTTGAACTTCCATACGGACAGAGCCTTCATCAATTTTGTACAACAAGCTGTGTGTGGCATAGCCAAAACCGGTGAGCAAGGCGAATGCTGCTGCAACATGTACCAGGTTTGGACGAAAGCGCATGCCTTTATGCAAACGCCATTTGCCAGCCAACTCACTTTTGGCAATTCGTTCGATTTTGCTGTCCAGTGAAGGATTAATGTGTAGCCACCCTGCTGCCTGTTCGTATTCTTGTCTCAACTTTTTCTCAATGAACATGAAAAGATGCCTCCTCACGATTGATTCGTTGCTCAAAATGCTCTCTCAACTTTTTCATCGCCAAGTGATGTCTCGATTTCACCGTTCCGATCGGGATTTGAAGAATCGCGGCAATTTCCTCCAAGGGACAGTTTTGATAGTAACGCAGTACGACGATTTCCTTGAGCTTGAAGGATAATTTCTCTACGGCGGGAATGACCTCCAGCTCATCACTGATCGCCCCCAGCTTATCCTCCATCCCTGCGACAGGGGCTTCGTAGCCTTTTTCCCTTACCCGCTCCAGCAGGCGGAATCTTCGCCAGATGCTTCGATAAAAGCTTCTTCCTCTCCTTGGCGCATCCGGATGAGCTAAGGCTTTACATGTTCCTCTTTCATAGGCCGGCCTCCATTCAGGTCTTACATGATATATTGGCTCTCATTTGTCTGGTAGGTTCACTTCGTTTTTTTATTGTGTGTTATTAGAAAATTTTAAACAGAAAAACTTTTCTTTGTCTTTTTCAGTAGTTTTGAGTAGTTCGACATTAGTATACAAAATAAGACATAGAGCAAGGGGGAATCTGGTTGATCAGTTTTCATCAAGTAAATAAACATTACGGAAGTTTTCATGTCCTCAAGAACGTCAACCTGCATATCAACCAGGGAGAAGTCGTCGTGGTCATCGGCCCGTCAGGATCGGGTAAAAGCACGATGGTTCGCTGCATCAACAGATTGGAAACGGTTACAAGTGGAGAGCTGGTGGTAGACGGGGTGAAAGTGAACGATAAAATCACCGATATCAACAAGCTGCGTCGGGACATCGGCATGGTGTTCCAGCACTTCAATCTATACCCGCACAAAACCGTACTGCAAAACATTACGCTGGCACCAACCAAGGTACTCGGTGTATCGCAAAAGGAAGCCGAAGAAACCGCTCTCTACTATTTGGAAAAGGTAGGGATTCCGGAAAAGGCAGAAATGTTCCCAACGCAACTATCTGGCGGTCAACAGCAACGCGTAGCGATCGCACGTGGACTGGCCATGCGACCAAAAATCATGCTGTTTGACGAACCGACCTCTGCACTTGACCCCGAAACGATCGGCGAAGTGCTCGACGTCATGAAGAAGCTGGCGAAGGAAGGTATGACGATGGTGGTCGTGACGCACGAAATGGGCTTTGCCCGGGAAGTGGCAGATCGCATCGTGTTTATGGATCAGGGAACGATTCTCGAAGATTCTACACCAGAGGAGTTTTTCGCAAGTCCGCGTGAAGAACGTGCGCGTTTGTTCTTGAGTCGGATTTTGAATCACTAAAAAAGAAAACGATAGAGAAAAGGGGAATTCAGATGAAAGCAAACAAGCTTTGGAAAAAAGTAGCAGGTATGGGTCTCGTTCTTATGCTGAGCGCAACGGCGTTGGCAGGCTGTGGTGGGGGTAGTACAGCAGAAGGCGGGGCAAAAGGTACACCAGCAGCAGGTACAGGCACATTGGCAAAAATCAAAGAAAGAGACAAATTCGTAGTCGGAGTGAAGTACGACCTGAACTTGTTCGGCTTGAAAGACCCGGCAACCGGAAATGTAGAAGGCTTCGATATCGATATTGCGAAGGCAATTGCGAAGAAAGTACTCGGGGACGAAAATAAAATCGAGTTGAAGGAAGTAACCTCCAAAACGCGTATCCCGATGCTGAAAAACGGAGAAATTGACGCGATCATCGCAACGATGACCATTACAGAAGACCGTAAAAAAGAAGTAGACTTCTCTGACGTGTACTTCCTGGCAGGGCAATCTCTCTTGGTGAAAAAGGACAGCTCAATCAACGGTCTGAAAGACATGCAAAAAGGCATGAAAATCGTGACCGCAAAAGGTTCTACTTCTGCGAAAAACATCAGAGCGAGTGCTCCTGACGTGGAAGTACTGGAATTCGAAAACTACGCGGAAGCCTTCACAGCACTTAAAGCTGGTCAAGGTGACGCGCTGACAACTGATAACGCTCTCCTGTACGGCATGGCGAAGCAAGATCCGAACTACCGTGTAACAGAAGAGACCTTCACCGAAGAACCATACGGTATTGCAATCAGCAAGGGTGACGCTGAATTCGTGAAAACCGTGAACGATCTGATAAAAGAAATGAAAGAAAACGGTGAATACGACAAGATTTATGAAAAATGGATCGGAACAAAACCTAAAAAATAATGCGGTTCGACTCCATAAAGAATGAGCGGTTCACTCTGCCGCTCATTCCCTTATATTCCTAACAGAATTTTGCACACAAGGGGGATCGCATAAGAGATGATCGATTTTTCTATCTTGTTTGATCACATGGATATGTATCTCGAAGGCTTTTGGAACACCTTGCAGGCGAGCCTGCTTGCTCTCGTCGGGAGCTTTGCACTGGGGACGCTCTTTGCGATCTTTCGGATTTCTCCGATTCGACCACTCAAGTGGATCGCTACGGCTTACGTTGAGTTTGTGCGTAATATCCCGCTGATTCTCGTTGTTTTCCTCTTTTTTGTGGGCTTACCGGCAATGGGTATCGTGCTGGAGCCTTTCATTGCAGGTACGCTCGGCTTGACCGTGTATACGGCAGCATTTATCGCGGAGACAATCCGCGCAGGTATACTGGCGATTCCGAAAGGACAGACAGAAGCTGCGCGTTCCTCAGGATTGACGTACGGACAAACGATGCGCTATATCATTTTGCCGCAAGCGATCAAGGTCGTCATCCCGCCGATGGGCAACCAGTTTATCAATCTCGTAAAAAACTCCTCGGTATTAGGTGTGATTGCAGGTCTTGACCTGATGTACTTTGGAGACCTGATCGCCGCTGATACGTTTGTTACCTTTGATGTGTACATTTTTGTAGCTATTTTCTATCTGATTCTGACCCTTCCGTTGAGCGCGTTCGTCAGTTATTTGGAGCGACGCTTGGCTGGAAGCCGCTAAGAAGGAGGGGACATCATGGACTTTATCGGAGCCTATACGCCCAGTCATTTGACCTTCCTGCTCGAAGGGTTTTGGGTCACTTTGCAGGTCGCTTTCTTGTCAATTGTCCTCAGCTTTTCCATTGCGATTATCGTAGGTGTTTTACGTTTCGCAAAAATTCCTGGAGTTTCACAAGTCCTCGGGACAATCGTAGAACTGGTTCGCAATTTGCCGCTCTTGTTGATTATTTTCTTTACGTATTTTGCTCTCCCGGAAGTGGGAATCAAGCTGGACAAGTTTTGGGCTGCTGTTCTGGCATTGGTTATTTTTGAAGCAGCAATGTTGTCGGAAATCGTGCGAAGTGGTTTAAATTCGGTCGAAAAAGGACAGATTGAAGCTGCACGTTCTTCTGGTTTGAATTATGTCCAGACACTGTGGCATGTTGTCCTTCCACAAGCGCTCAGAAGAATGGTTCCGCCGATTGTGAGCCAATTCATTTCGCTCTTGAAGGATACGTCACTGGCCGTCGTAATCGCTTTGCCAGAGCTGATGAACCATGCGCAAATCATCAACGGACGCAATGTTAACTACGTCATCCCGACCTTCCTGATGGTGGCAGTGATGTACTTTGTCGTCAACTACGCGTTGTCAGTCGTCTCCAAGCGATTGGAAAACAAGCACGCTTAAGCGTTCTATCTTTGCAGATCTCCGATTCTTAGTAAAATAAGAATAGGAGATCTTTTTCCGTGTGAAAGGAGCAGCTATGCGAGAACGCCTTTTGATCCTGTTTATTATCATGCTGGCAACTGCTTTTTTTGGAGAGATGAAGGTAAACCCCGTAGGAGGGTCTTTTCGTTTTTCCTTGGGTATCGCTGCTTTCTTTTTCGGGTTGTTGTGGTTTTCGTCCGTACCTGTTTTGTTGACGGGATTTTTTACAGGGACGTTTATCTTTGGATTTCGTGTCGGAATGGATGTCTTTTTTGCGTACCGTCCGTACATGGAGAGTGTGGCTGCGCATCTTCCCTCCGCCTTTTACTATTTCAGCTTTACCGTCCTGTTTTATTTGCTTCGTGCGCGTAGCTTTCGGGAATTTCCTTTGTGGCTGGGGCTGATAGGTGCATCCATTGATTTCGTCTCCAATGTGGTAGAGATCCAGGTACGACAGTATTTCACTGATTTTCCGCCGATCACCTGGCAAAGCTTTTTGATGCTTCTCTTCTTTGGGGTCCTGCGCAGCTTTTTTGCTGTCGGCTTGTACAACAGCTTTTCAATCAGGCAGTTGCGGGCAGTAGGTGAGGTGCGTCAGCAGGAGTTGGAGCGTCTGCGGATGATTAATACGGAGCTGTATGAAGAAGCTTTTTACTTGCGCAAATCGATGACGCATCTGGAGGAAATCACGCGCGAGAGCTACCAGCTCTACAGGCGTCTTCTCACCTCGGATCATGCGGAATCCCCGACGGCCTTGTCGATAGCCGAGAATGTGCATGAGGTGAAAAAAGATTCGCAGAGGATGCTCGCGGGCATTTCCAAGCTGATTAATCAGGAGGGACTAGCACCACAGTTGCCGATCAAAGAGCTGTGTGAGTTGGTTGCACGCGCGAATCAGAAATACGCAGAGATGTTGGGAAAAGATATACGAATAGAGTGGGGCTGTAACATCAATCTGTCGACCAGCCAAATCTATGCGCTGCTCTCTGTGCTAAACAACCTGGTAGCCAATGCGGTAGAGGCGATTCCTACGTCGGGACGGATTGAGTTGAATGTGAAGCTGATTCATCGTCATCTGGTGTTCAGTGTACTTGATAGCGGTCCGGGAATCCCGTTAGAAGAGCAGGAATGGGTGTTTCAGCCCGGGTATACGACCAAATACGATGAACAGGGAAATGCATCTACCGGAATTGGGCTGACGCATGCACGTGGAATTGTTCAAAGTCTGCAAGGAAGCTTGCGTATTTTACCTGATCAGAAGCAAATGACGCACTTAGAAGTACAAATTCCGACCGACCAATTGCTCGGAAAGGAGGGAGTGTAAGCAATGATACGTTTCTTTTTAATTGAAGACGATGCTGTCGTGCGCCGCATGCTCGAACGGATTATTCAAGACAGCGGGTTGGGCGAAATTGTAGGGCAAGCTAGCGACGGCAGTCACGTATCGATTGATCAACTGTATGGGGTCGATGTCATTTTGATCGACTTGCTAATGCCCGGCCTAGATGGCATCCAAACGATCAAAAAGTTGCAGGCAGATGGCTTTACGGGCCGCTTCATCATGGTGTCACAGGTGGAAAACAAGGAAATGATCGGGGAGGCATATTTGCAGGGAATTGATACCTTTATTCAAAAACCGATCAACCGCTTGGAAGTCATGGCTGTACTGAAGCGAGTATCGGATTACTTGTCGCTGGAAGCATCTCTGCAAACCATCCGCAAGTCATTGCAAATCCTGGATGTCAAAGCAAAAGAACCGCATACCAGCGGCTTGAAAAGTCAGTCTCCCGATCAGGACAACCTGGCACAAAAAGCGAGAAAACTGTTATTACAGTTAGGAATCGCGAGTGAAGCCGGGGCTCCCGATCTGCTAATGATCATAGAATGGCTCGTACAGGATGAGCGACAAGGAGACAAGCTGCATGAATGGCAGCTCAAGGAACTGTATACACAAATTCTGCTGAAGGTGCATGCCAACCTGGATGAGCATGGAATTACCAAAGAGGTGCGTGCCATGGAACAACGGATTCGCCGGATGGTCCTTCAAGCCTTTACGCATCTTTCCTCCTTGGGATTGACCGACTATGCCAACCCTACCTTTGAACACTTTGCACCACGACTGTTTGACTTTCAAGAAATTCGCCAACGGATGCAAGAGCTCGAGGCGGGCGAAAAAACGACGAAGTGCCGGATTAGCGTGAAAAAGTTTTTATCTGTCTTTTATATGGAAGCAAAGGCGTTGTAAAAGAGAAAGACTTTAAAGATGAAAGCTGGTTCCTGTTATTAGGACCAGCCTGTTCTTTTTTAAAAAAAGAGACAAAAGGCATAGGAGTAAAGTTTGGATTTTATTAAGAAAACATTCAAAAAAATACATAAATATAAGTGAAAGTAAAAAAGTTTGACATTACTATAAATTATATGGTACATTTGGCACATATTAGCTAATATGAATATCAAGAATATTTTCTTACCGAAATACGGAGGGGAATTTTGATAAGGAGTGAGTGTTATTATCAATATGCCACCTGCAATAGCTGATGAGCGTGAAATTCTTTTAAGTAAAATTGAACCTAAGGTTATCCAAAGTCTCGCAGATTTTTTAAATAATGCCAGGTTTGGTTCTTTTACGTTAATTGTCCATGAAAACAAGGTAATCGGTTATGACCAAATGATAAAAAATAGAATATAACGAGCTGTTTACCGATATACGGGGCAGAACTTTTTAAAAAAGTTCTGCCCTTATTTTTTTGTCTTGAAGAAAAAATGAAAAGGGGCAATAGAAAAATGAAATTGATTCCAAAAAAATTAACATGTCTTACATTGGCAGCAGTTTTGACCTTGTCTAGTTCTATTCAGGCGCTAGCTGTTGGGAACGTTTACCCTGTTGTGAATGTGAATGAAAATAAAGAGGCGAACCAATTAGATATTGAAGAATTCAAGACAGCAGTAGGTCGTGCAGTATTTACGATTGTTACAAGAACATTGTCCTTATATTCAAAGGGTAAGAAAATATCAGAAAGAGTAGAGGAATCAGAAATTGAAGATGCAATTAAAGACCATTTTAATATTACTTTTTACAGTAGTAGTCGAGATCTCGAAACTTGGAATGTTGGAAGAGGGAAGAAGGTCACATTAGAAGCTGGTGATGACTCATCTCATGGCTTTGAGCATATTTTAGCAAAACATGTTCCTAGATACTTTAATCAATACGCTGAGGCAGAAGAGGCAATGGAAAATGGGGATGTAATTACATTCTTTGATAAAAATGATAATGTTAAAGATGTTTTTGAAAATCTTGATTATGTAATCAATAAGTATAAAAGTAAAATCTCTCAAGATGGTTTTAAGAATAGAGAAGAAAAATTCAAGGTGGATGGGAAAGATGGTGAAAATTACATTTTAATTATTAAAGGTGGTAAAGTGATCACATTTTACCCTGACAGATGGAATAAAGCCGATATCTTTGAAACATATCAAGGACCTGGGATACCAGTTTAATTAAGGGGGGGAACTCCCCCTTTTTTTATCGTAATATAAATATGGAGGTGTATTATGAAGGCTATATCATTTATTCAATATCCTGACAAAAAGATACGTCGTTTCCCAGTAGGGAATGAATCGGAGTATTTCTTTGATATAAGTTCAAGTGATTTGAACAAGATCGCAGATGTAAGTGGGGGAGTTAGGGGTTACATAGCGCTTACAGATGATGACAATAATGAGATGTTAGGTTCTAGTTTATTTGGTTGGATTGACAGTTTGTGGTTGGAGCTGTATTACATAGTAGAAAAGTTAATGCTATATGGATATGGAACAACTTATACTAGGACTGGAAGCAAACGATTAGTGGTACAAACATACGCACAATCTTCAATGAAGCTTTATGTCACTTCAAGCGAAGGAACGATAAGAGATGAGTATACAATCCCATCACAAAAGGAGTTTATTAACACTGTACTTCAAGGGGCGAATCATTTCTTTGTAAGGCTTAAGGAACAACTACATATAAAAGATTACGATGAAGATCTCTTGAAAATAGAGGAATTGTTAAATAAAGTAGATAATTTTCAGCCTATAGAGCCATATTTCTATTATCCGAATGAAGTAACGAGAATCAATACATTACTTTTTCAACATAATGAGAATTGGGGAAAAATGTTTGAAAAAGAGCGAGCGTATTTATCCGAAATAATTACAGAGATTGATTTCGATATCCAGCAAGTAGGTAGTACAGCTATAAACACATTATCAGCCTGTCCTGTCATTGATATAGTCATCGGTACAAAATCGAAGTGGTCCACTGAAATGATCGTAAACGACCTGCTCCGTGACTATTTTGAATATCAAACTTCTTTCCCAGTCAATGCATGTAAAAAAGGCACACCACCAGACTGTCAGTACAACATTTATGTAACCGAAAAGAACAGTCCATTCTGGAACAGTGTGATAACGTTTCGAGACAAGCTGTTAACAGATGAAGGCTTGGCAAAGGAATATGACGAGTTGAAGAGGAAAGCCTCTGCATGTGGTGACCTTCAAGAATACGAAAACCAAAAAAGCGCATTTATTGAACGAAATGATCCGTTGAAATTGGCGTAGGATAAACATGAAAAAGCCCTGTTACCGAAAATAAAATGGTAACAGGGCTTTTGCCATGCCAAACAAATCTTCATTTATTACGCCTTTGCCTGATGAACAAGCTCGGAAAAGGCACCATACAAACCAATTGCCCCGTACTGCTGCTGGTACTCCTTTATCATCCCATCACGAACGATTTTCCCATTCATCAAGAAAATCGCCCGATCCGCTACCGCATCTGCCACCTGCAACTGGTGTGTCGTAAAGAGAACGGATTGACCCGCGAGCTTTACTTCGCGCACCAGATCGACAAAGGCATCCATCCAATACGGATCGAGTCCGTTGGTCGGTTCATCGAGGACGACGAGTGCAGGCTTGGCCAATATCGCTTGGGCAAACAAGAGACGCTGCTGCATACCTTTGGAGAACTGAGACACCCGTTTGTTTCTCACTTCATGCAGTCCCACCATTTTCAGCAGTCGATCTGCCTCTTCTGGGGTGCGATTGCGCAGGGAAGCGTAAAATTCGAGCGTTTCTTTGGCAGTAAGTCCGGCAGAAAACGTAAAGTGATCCGGCATATAACCGATTTCTTGAAGATACTCTACGCGATTATCGTTCCAGTTTAACCCGTTTAGCTGAATGGTTCCCGAAGAAGGTGGGAGAATACCGACGAGCATCCGCAGGATCGTACTTTTCCCTGCACCGTTTCCGCCGCATAGGGCGACGACCTGACCGGGTGCAATGTTCATACTGAATGGGTGGACGATTGTTTTTCCATTGATTTCCTTGGTGACCTGATCGATGGTAAGTCCTAACGTATTCATCGCATTACCTTCTTTCCCATACCCGGATGGCTATGAACAAGGTCGCACTGATCCAGAGCAGACTGAGTGCGACAAAAATGAGATCACCAAGCGGAGAATCAGCCCAGTACACCCATTTGTAGTATTCAGGCCCAAAGATCGAGCCTCCGCCTAATCTGGCAACGGAAAAGATTCGTACAAACTCCGCTGGGTTGAGAAATGTTGCGAGCTGAAGCAGAGGCTTGATCCATGTATACGGGACGAAGCTGAGCACAGAGATGAGCAAAGTAGGCCATGCCAGAATATAGAAGAACCAGACGCTTACCCCCATTGTCAAAGCTTGCCAACGGTTTTTACTGATGGCGCCAATCAGCATGGCGATACCCAAAAATAACAGAATGAGACAGATGGAAAAGGCAAGCAGAAACAAGAGAGTCGAAAAGGCAAAGCTTTTTCCTAACAGCATACCAGCTACACCAGACAACCCATACCCAAAGCCAACAATCGCAACTAACACGAGTGCTTGTCCCAAATATTTCCCCACTAAAAACGAAAAGGTCGTCATGGAGTAGGTAGAGAGGAGCTGCCAGCTTCCCTCTTCTTTTTCGGCCGTCAAGGAAAAAGAGGAGAGAAGCATGGTCATGAGTGGCAGCAAGTATAAAATCAGATTCAGCATGGTACCTGTCGTATACGTATAACCCTTCATGTAGGACTGCGATTGGATGATCAAGAGTCCCAAGCTAAACAGGGAGAACAGAGCCATAAACGAGTAGGACCATGGATTGCGAAAGCCTACCTTCACTTCTCGTTTGGCTATCAGATTGATGTGCAAAGACTCCACTCCCTCTGTTAGTTATGTGTGGTTGGGGTAGTACTGTTGCTTCCGTGATCGGCTGGCTTCTTGTCGTGACCGCCATTATGTTGACCTTCGGAAGACTGTCCGTCTTTGTTCATGTGCTTGCTCATGCTATTTTCCCAGCTATGATTTTTCAACTGTTCCGCACTCATGACAATGCCTTTCTTTTGTTCCTGAACGAAGCTGTCAGCAGCAGACTTCTCTTTAAAGGAATAGATGCCATATGTCATTGGTGTTTTGAAATCTTTGTCATAAGCGTAGGTAGCTTGCTCTGCTTTTGTCCATTCTGCTGTGTAGTAATCGCGGACAAATTGGACAGCCACGTTATCGGTTCCATTCTCTTTCATCCAGTTGTTCATGCAGCCGAGATCATCGAACTTCAGTGCTTTTCCATCTTTTAAGACGATTTCAGTAGCATTGTGATCGTTAGGGACATGCATTTTGCACAGGTCGCATTTGTCTACGCCTTCCGCGATATCTACTGGTTTCGGCTCTTCGCTTCCGCAGCCGACCATAAGCAGGCTAATGCCGATAATTGCTCCGATTGATGTGCACCATTTTTTCATTTTGTTCATGATTTTCTCACTCCTATATAAATAATCGAACAGCTTCCTATTAACAAGATAAGTCCAAGAATGCCTGCACCCCAACCGCTCGTTTGCCCGGATTCAAGTAGCACGGTATCCGAGGGTTGCATTAAAGGAGATGCGTCCTTGATTGCTGAGCCGGCCCCACTTGTAAACAAGCCTTCCAGAAACACGAATCCCGGGGCTTGGAAAAACAGTTGGTAGGCAGGAACCGCATCGGTTAATCCCAGGTAAAAAGGATTCATCTCGTACGGCAAATCACTGCGGGAATCCCCGTTCACATCGAGTCCTTGCAAATTGTCCCAGTAGTTTTTGTTTAAGTTGTTGTTCTGGCTATCCTGGGCTTGCGCTTGGATGACGTTGGAGACAAATTGGTTATCGGTCAATACGTTGTCAGAAGAGGACAAAAACTGCATGCCGATAAAGTTGAGACTGAGTAAATTGTTTTTGACCGTAATGCCGGATGATTGCTCTAAATACAGTCCAACGCGGTTCCCCTCAATCGTGTTGTTTGCAATCAGCGTATCCTGAACGGTAATGAGAAGAATTCCTTGCGAACCAGGATTTTTTTGCTGTTTCAAAAATTGATTCCCGGTAACCGTCAATTTGCGCGACTCCATAAGCTGGGAGCCTGTCACATTTTCCGTTCCAATATTGTTGATGACCGTCGTATCAGAGGTGCCCATGAAGTGATAGCCGTATCGCGAGCTCGTCACCAGATTTTGTTCCAGATGGTTTCGATCGCTATTTTCGACGTAAAAGCCATCTTCGACATTCGTTACTTGGTTTTTAATGAAACGGTTATGATCCGATTCACGCACGTCAATTCCGTTTCCTCGTTTCGCTTTTTCCGTTTGCTTTGGCTTTACTTCAGGCTGTGCTCCGTGATTATGTCCAGAACTGGTCGTTGGGCTGCCATCGCCTTTGATTTTTCCGATGACTTGAACGTTGTGCAGCGTGTTGTAGTCTGCTTGCCGTAATTGAATACCGATCCCTTTCGTTTCAACGATGACATTCTCCAGGAAGTTTTGGTCGCCACGGATGACAAGAGCGGCTACGTCACTGTTGATTCGTTTGTCCACGATATGGATTCCTTGCACGCTCACATTGTCGCTTTCAATCGTGAGCGTTGCCTCCTCCTCGGTCGGATTGATGATCTTCACTGGATCATTGGCTACCAATTGAATCGGCTTGGTAATACGGATAGGACCTTTGTACAAACCATACGGGATGGTTACGGTATCGTTAGGGCGTGCTTGATCAATCATCGCCTGCAAGGAGTCAGAATCCGCAGGCGTCGCCTTGGCTGTGATAGGCAACTGTAGCGCAACGATACAAATGACGGAGACGAAAAGTAACGGGAGAGATAATTTTCGATTGTTCCATCGTAATGACAGGGTGCATCCTCCCCTATTCCACTCGAGAGCTCTCTTGTTTATTGCCGGATCATCGGCTGCTAGCTACATTTAGGATAACAGCCTCTTTTCATTTTCGTATGACTCAACCGGGCTATAAAACGTGTCAAAAAACGCAACGATTTTTAAAAAATGGAAGGATGCGAGAGGCTTACGTCTGAGGTGGCATTGTGAAATCAAAGCGGTCATACTAAAGAGGAGAGACGAAAAGGAGAGACGAAAAGGAGAGACAATAAATGGATACAAACATAGAGAAGGCACTGCGCACGACGCTGGAATATTGGGAGCGGATGAAAAAGAGCCATGAGGACGACGCGGAGGACGATGCGAATCAGTTTGAGGCTTCGTTTTACCGTATGATGGAGCAAATACGCGAGTGGTACGATCAACTGGAGACGAAGCCTGATACGCTAGAGGATGCACTGCTTCTTCCGGACATGGCAGAGGTTGCAGAACAACTGCCTGTAGAGATCATGCTGAATTTTGAAACGGAGCTGGAATTGATCGTAGATGGGCAAATACGGGAGGATGATGAGAAATACGATTAAAAACAGAGAACTTGTTGCATCCTATCCTTGACATGATTTACTAGAATATTGTGTTTAGGGAGGGTAAGCACAAGTGGTACCTACTCTGTTATGCGTCATTATCATCATCCTTCTTTTGCCACCCATTGTATTTTTTAGTTATATGTACGCCCTGTCTAAACAGCCGAAGCATTCCATTATTCGTTCCCATCCTTTTTTGGGGTGGATGCGTTATTTGCTGGAAAAGCTCGGGCCTGAGTTTCGCCAGTATTGGTTTGAATCGGATACAGAAGGGAAACCGTTCTCCCGATCTGACTTTGTCGGTATGGTTTATGCGGCCAAATACAGGACTGACCTGATTTCGTTTGGTGGAAAACGCGATTACGAGAAGCCCGGCTTCTATTTGTCCAATGCGATGTTCCCGAGGCTGACGAGTGAGCTGCGGGTAGATAACGAGAAAGTTGTCCCTGGAAAAAAGTATGAGATTACCCATGAGGGACTGTTTACAAGAAGAGAAAAGTTAATCGAGGAACAAGAGGTTAAGCCGTGGATGCTGCATGACGAGGATGTCATTGTCGTGGGCGAAAACAGAAGGCAGCCCTGGCGGCTAAAAGGGATGTTCGGAGCTTCAGCTACCTCCTTTGGAGCAGTGGGAGAAAACTATATCATGTCCACGGGGTATGGGGCACGTATGGCAGGTGGCTCTTGGATCAATACAGGAGAGGGTGGCGTTGCAGAAGTTCACGTTTCAACAGGCGTAGATATTATTTCGCAAATTGGGCCGGGGATGTTTGGCTTCCGTGATGACAGTGGCAAGTTTTCGATCGAAGAATACAAGAAAAAGGCAAGCATCCCGAACATCAAAGCGTTCGAGCTGAAGTTTCATCAAGGGGCCAAAATACGCGGTGGGCACCTCGAGGGCTCAAAGGTTACAGAAAAAGTCGCGGCAGCAAGGCTGGTACCTGTGGGACAAACTGTCAATTCACCGAACCGCTTCGAATTCCTCACCAATCCGGATGAAGCCTTGCGTTTCATAGGCAGTTTGCAGGAGGCGGGAGGCAAGCCGGTTGGAGTAAAAATTGTCGTCGGCGATCCAAAGCGGCTGGAGCATTTTTTTGAGAAAATGCTGGAGTTGTCCATTTACCCGGATTTCATTACGGTTGACGGCTCTGAGGGCGGTTCAGGAGCAATGTTCAAGGCTATGGCAGATGGCATGGGCTTGCCGCTTTTCGCCGCGCTCATCATCCTCGATGATACGATGCGGAAATTCGGGGTACGGGACCGCATCAGGATTTTTGCTTCCGGCAAGCTCGTTACCCCTGACAAAGTAGCCATCGCCATGGCATTGGGAGCGGATTGCGTCAACTCCGCGCGCGGCTTCATGATTGCAACTGGTTGTATCATGGCGATGCAATGCCATACGGGTAAATGTCCGACAGGTGTCACTACGACGGATTCCAAATACCAGGAGGCGTTGGTTCCGGCAGAAAAGCAGTGGCGTGTCATGAACTATATTTTGCAGTTGAGGGAAGGCTTGTTCTCGCTGGCGGCAGCATGTGGCTTGGAGAGTCCGACAGAGCTTCGGAGAGAGCATGTCGTGTTTACCAATGAAAGCGGGGAGACCGTGCGTGTGGTTGACTTGTTTCCATACCCGGTCGCATCCAGATAAGTATTTACAAAGAAGATAAATAATGGTAAGGTGAATAAATCAGGCTATCGTACACCTTCCTTCTAACCTAACTTGAGATTAGGGGTACTGCTTTCCTGATTTTTTTATGCCTATTAAAAAATGAAAAAGGCCGTATGATCTTGTGCAAGCGATCATGCGGCCTTTGTTTATGTCTATTGATTAGGATATCGTGTTTTGCCCAGGCTTCCAGTCCATTGGGCACAAACCGCCTGATTGCAAAGCTTCGATCACACGGAGTGTCTCATCTACGCTTCTGCCCACCTTGGAGTTGGAGATGACCGCATATTGCAGGATGCCTTCCGGATCGATGATGAAGCTGCCGCGCAGCGGAGCTTTGGTTGCTTCGTCCAGCACACCGTATGCAAGGGTCGCTTCTTTGCTGTAATCGGCAGCGAGCGGGAACGAGAGTGGACCGATGCCTTCACTCGATCTCATCCAAGCTTTGTGTGTATGTATGCTGTCGCCGCTGATGCCAAGCACCTCGACATTCAAATTCGCGAACTCCTTAATCCGGCGGTTGAGGCTAAGGATTTCCGTCGGGCATACTTTCGAAAAGTCAAACGGGTAAAAGAACAAAAGAAGCCATTTTCCACGATAGTCTACCAAGCTCTTTGGCAGGGGAAATCCGTTGTCAAACGTAACGGTGTCCATCGTAAAATCAGGTGCAG
>Ga0073774_1000066_pt1 | contig 19462 bp, 15 predicted proteins | sample InSIn5gowninarea_FD_77487 | JGI IMG/M metagenome (GOLD analysis project Ga0073774, IMG submission 77487) | Clean room microbial communities from NASA Spacecraft Assembly Facility at Jet Propulsion Laboratory, Pasadena, California, USA -... ... | reverse complement strand
AAGAGACTGTTGGTGCGAGCCCGGAAAAGACAATACCTGCGGAAAACGATTTGACCAATGTCTTGGTGAGCTGCCCTGCGGCTACGACCATAAGTACACCTACTCTCACATTGGTTTTAACCTGAAGGTAACCGATATGCAAGCGGCCATAGGCTTAAGCCAACTAAAGAAAGCAGACAAGTTTGTGGAGAAGCGAAGGGAAAACTTTAAGTTGCTCAATATTAAGATGAAGCAATTTGAGGAACACTTTATCTTACCAGAGCCAACGCCAAATAGTAATCCCAGCTGGTTTGGATTTATGTTAACCTTGAAAGAATCGAGTCAAATCGATAGAAATGCTTTTGTACGTTATCTGGAAGATAATAAAATTGGCACACGACTACTGTTTGCGGGTAATCTTACCAAGCAGCCAGCCTATGCCCATATTCAGAAACGCTTAGTGGGTGATTTGACAAATACAGATATAATTATGAATCGTTCGTTATGGCTAGGTGTTTGGCCAGGTTTAGAAGAAGAGCATTATGAATATATAGCAGGAGTTATAAAACAGTTTATAAAGCAACATGTCAAACTACAAGCCCCGTAAGTTATCAATTGCCATCAATGCGCACAAGTAATGCATTAAAAAATATTTCGTTAGGACTTATAACCAGACTTTTAAGCTTGGGTCTTACACTCTTTGTAACACCTTTAATTTTTAATAGTTTAGGTAAAGATCTTTATGGCATAAATGCATTAATAACACAAACTATAGGTTATTTAGGTTTAGCAGAGTTAGGTATAGGGGCATCAGTGATATTAGTTTTATATAAAACAATTGCTTTAAAAGATGTCTATGCATCAAACAGAATATTGGCGGCAGCAAATCTGGTATATCGATATGTAGGCAGTTTTATTTTTTTTACTGGATTGATTACATCATTTTGGTTAGATGACTTCTTTTCAATTCCCAATAATCTACAGCAGTTAACTCAAGTATGTTTTCTAATATATCTTGGTAAATCTGCAATATCCTATTTTTTTTCTATTCCAGTTATTGCATTGGGAGCAGCACAGAAATCCTATAAAATAGCTTGGCTAGAACTTATTTCAAGCCCGTTGGTTTTGCTTCTTAATTATGTTGCTATCAAATCAGGGTATTCTTTGTTAGGAATGGCTATAATTTCATTTGCGGTTGGCTCGATAATATTGATGTTCCAGAACAAAATTGCTTTTAAAATATTGCCTTGGATTGACCTTAGTAATGCTGAGAAAGATTTTTCTCCATTAAAGACTACAAAATATGTCTTTATTGATAAGTTGCTGGTATTAGGTGTATTTCAGACCGACTATATTTTGATTTCATTCTTTCTTGGGCCTAAATATGTTGCTAGTTATGCATTATATACCACTCTGTTTAATATTTTACGTGAAATGAGTTATTTGTCACTAGGATATTTAAGTAGTGGTGTGGGTGAAATGTTTGTCAAAGATTTGAAGGATGGTGTTTTCCAATTATGGAAAGAGGTATTATCATTTATTATTTATATAGTGGCAATTTCCTTACCAATACTTTATTATTTGATACCTAAATTCGTCATGTTATGGGTTGGAGAGCATGCTGTATTATCTAATTCGATCTTAATCTTCTTTTTAGTAAATTTTACTTATCTGTTGATTGTTGGTGTTAGTACGGTATTTGTAAATGCTTTTGGATTTTTCAAAGAAAGGATGAAAGGCTCATTGATGGAATTATTATTGAATATATTTTTTTCTATTATTCTAATACCAAAGATGGGTGTCTTAGGGGCCACTATTGGCACTGCAATAGGGCATCTAAGTGTGAATTCGTGGTTTATACCGCAATTGTTTTTTAAGTCTATCAATAAAAATTTCAGGCTTTATTTTACCTTCTTATTAAGATACACTCCTATCATTCTCCTAATTCTACTTAGTACTTATGCCATGAACGAATTTGTTGTTGTTCCTTTTTTGAATAAAGTTAGTTGGATGAACCTAATTACGTCCGGGGGCCTGTTCTTTATTACATCGCTTGCATGTGTTGGTAGCTATGGATATTTTGATGCAAACTTCCGAAGTCTGTTGAGTCGGTTTTATGTCCTATATCGCCTGCGACGCTAAATTGCCTATAGTATAATCAAACATTAATCATCTTGATCTGCTTTGTTGTGAAATGCATAGTAGAGATAGAGTTTTTGTTTTAGCATAATAGAAAAGTATTTTATGGAACTGGAAATATTCATAATAACTTATAATCGAAGCTCTTTTTTAGAAAGGACATTATCAACTATTTCGAATTCAAAACTTAATTATTTACCAGTAACCGTTTTAGATAATTGTTCTTCTGACGATACTCGAAGTGTTTGTGAAAAGTTCCGTTCCATATTCAAGTCTTTCAATGTCTGTTCAAATAAAAAAAATATCGGGCTTGGCGCCAACTATTTACGAGCAGTCGAAATGAGTTCATCGCTCTACACTTGGGTATTGTGTGATGATGATTATCTTGATTTCTCAGTTGTTGAAGATATTTTTGAAGTAATACGAGACGGTAAGATTGAACTAATTCATGTGGGAGCGCATCCCCAAGCAGATTGGCCGTATTCAGCACAGTTGAAGACCCCGAGGCAATTGCTAGCTGATGGGTATAATTACTTCAAATATTCAAGTTTCATTCCGTGTAACATCTTTCTTACGGAAAGCTTTGATACTCATTCAATCCGGGAAGGCTATAATAATGTGGTTAATGCTTATCCACACATGCCTTTCTTTTTCAAAATTTTCCAGGAAAATAAGCTTGTATATATTTCTAAAAGACAAATAGTAACTGCACGAACTGATGGGCAAAGTTATGCATGGCAGCAATGGATTTTATGGTGGCTGCAAACATCCAAGTTGCTGAGTAATCCAGAGGACGTTCGTTTAGCTTTTCTAGATCAGTGGGGAGGTGAACTTCCAGATGAAATACTAGAATATTTAGTGATTCTCTGCATGGACAATAAAGAACACAGGCGGATAATCCAAGGCTTTATAGAAGATTATTTGCCCAGAGCAGTGAAGCAAAAGTTTGCTAAAAAAAATTTCTTACCTCAAATGAAGCGCAGCGTTCATTCAATTATTGGAGATGCTTTGTATTCAAAATCAAAAAGATTTTTCAAGAAAAGCTGATTTTTATCAATGAAGATTTCTGTAATAGTTCCCAATTACAATCATTCAAGATACCTTGAAAAACGAATTGATAGTATCCTGAATCAAACTTTTCAGGATTTTGAGTTAATTATCTTAGACGATTGTTCTACTGATAACAGTAAGGATATCATAAGACAGTACAAAGGCCATGAGAAAGTTGGTAATATCATTTTCAATGAATGTAACAGCGGCTCTGTATTCAAGCAGTGGAAAAGCGGAATTAGTCTAGCCAAAGGAGAATATATATGGATAGCTGAAAGTGATGATTGTGCAGATCTTGAATTTCTATATAAGCTGCTTCCTGTTCTGGAAAACAACAAAGAGCTGGGGTTTGTTTATTGTAACTCGCATGTAATAGATGAAAATGGTGTAATTGGTGTTGAAACATTAGCAGATGTTCGGAACCGTTTAATGCAAACAGAAAAATGGAACGTTGATTACCTTAATTCAGGTAGCGATGAGATAAAGGCATCTTTAATAAAAGGATGTACCGTGAATAATGCTAGCGCAGTTTTATTTAGGAAGGAAGCTTTGTTGGATGTTAATCCTTTCGATATAGAGTTCAGGTATGTAGGGGATTGGTATTGTTATTTGAAGCTTTGTATAAAATATAAAATGGCTTATTTAAGCGAACCTCTTAATTATTATCGAGCTCATAATACCAATGCATCAAAAAAACTATATGAGAATTCTAATTTTCTTATAGAATATTTCAAGCTTTTTGATTGGATTTTTGTAAATGTTAATTTTTTAAAAAAAAAGCAAATCACTAATAGCTTTTGCACTTATACACGTCATAATCTGATGAAGAAGGTAAATCGAGAAAAACTCCTCCTGTATAAAAAACTTTTTCAACTGAACTACAAGTTATTTCTAGTCTTTTTAAGGCTTAATACAATTAGTGCACTTAAGGAAAAATTTTTAAGAATAGCATAGGACATATTTCAGAAATGTAACAACGGTGCAAATTGGAAATGAAAACAACTCTTGATATTATTATCAAATCATTCAACCGTCCATACTATTTGGAGAGGTGTATAAGAAGTATTTATTTATTTGTCAAAGGTAACTTTACAATAAAAGTACTTGATGATGGTACGCCTCCCGAATATCTAAAACATATACAGTCACTTTTCCCTGAGGTAATTTTATACCGGTCTCCCGAATACGACAAGAAAGCTAAAGCTATAAATGATCATGTAACGGGAAGAAGTAAATACAACTTATCTTCAATTCCCAGTTTATTCTGGGTTGATGTGATTAGTAAAAGCACGGATATTTTCTTCTTACTTGAAGATGATATCTGGTTAACGCAGGAGATAGACTTGGATGATGTAGAACAGGGAATGCATGAAAAAAACGTTGTGTTAACCAAAACGTACTGGGCTAATAATAAGTACTTTGTATCCGGACAAAAGGAACAATTAAGCACCTCATTAGAGCTATATATTCCAAATATTTCAAGACTGCAAATTGCTATATTTCAAAACGAATGGAAACTCAGATCAATACTTTATCGGTTAAAGCTTTTTACTGTTGACCTGAAGTTCTTATTGCCATTTTATGATTTATATTCAGTTGCATCTGCTTTTTATAAAAAAGAATACTGGCTTTATTTATGGCAAGATTCATCTAATAAAGTAGAAGAGACCTATCAGTTAACAAGAGCACTCCAATGGCGAAAGAACAATGAGTCTGGGTTTGCTAAAACAATAAATGAAGTAACAACAACATCATTTATTACATCCGCTACAAATATGTTTTCAGGTGTTGATTTGGAAATTTTTCATTTTAATCATCACTTAAATCAGGCATGGATAAATGGAAAACTAGATTCAATGGAAAACTTTCCTAAAGACTTTTCCATACCCTATATCTCTGAGTTTCTGCGGGATTCTAATGATAACAACTGCAAGCCTGAAGAGTGGCATAAATGGATCACACATTTTAAAGGCATTTATGTTCCATTGGGCTTTGATGTTAACTAACTGCTATCGCGTTATTGAATAAATATGATTCTTCGATTTATATATTTTAAGATATGATTAATGTAACTAAGACATATTTGCCTCCTTTAGAAGAGTATACAAAATATCTAGAGAAAATATGGGAAACTTCTTATGTGACTAACAGAGGGCCCTATGTTATTGAACTTGAAAAAAGGCTGAAAGAGTATTTAGGAGTTAATAATTTATTATTTGTTTCAAATGGCACAATTGCTTTACAAATAGCAATTAAAGCACTGGAGTTAACAGGTGAAATTATCTCAACTCCTTTTTCTTACGTGGCAACCACAACAAGTATAATTTGGGAAAATTGTAAGCCTGTATTTGTAGATATAGAGCCTAACACATTTTGTATTGATCCGGATAAAATAGAAGAAACTATTACAGAAAACACAACTGCTATATTGGCCACACATGTTTATGGCTATCCTTGCGCTGTAGATAAAATTGCTACTCTTGCTGAAAAGTATAATTTAAAGGTAATTTATGATGGTGCACACGCATTTGGTGCATCCATAAATAATGCATCACTTTTAAGTTTTGGAGATGTATCAACATTGAGTTTTCATGCAACCAAATTATTTCATACTATTGAAGGTGGTGCTATAATTGTGAATGATGATGAACTTTTCAGAAAGATTACTTTGTATCATCAGTTTGGGCATTTTTACGATGATTATTATTGCATAGGCATAAATGGAAAAAATTCTGAATTGCATGCGGCAATAGGGTTGTGTACCTTACCAATGATAGATCAATTTATTACAAAGAGAGAAGAACTTATAAACTTATATGATTATCTGTTATTACCAACAGGCTTAAAACGGCCACTGCCTTCTGAGGATTTAAAATATAATGCAGCTTATTATCCAATTATTTTTAATAGTGAAGCGCAACTTTTAAAAGTGAAAGAAGAATTAGCCAAAAATAAAATTAATACACGAAGGTATTTCTATCCTTCTTTAAATACGCTGCCGTATTTGGAACACCAATTGTGCAACACAAGTGAAGAACTCTCAAAGAAAGTATTATGCTTGCCATTGTATTATGAATTGAGTTGCGATGATGTAAAACGGATTGGAAATATTATTAAGGACGCTTTATAATGTTGGTTGTAGGAGCTAAAGGGCATGCAAAAGAGATTATTGAAATAATAAACGAGTCTTATACTGATGGTTCAGTGGCTTTCTTTGATAATGTCAGCAAAGATCTTCCTGAGTTGATTTATGGGAAGTATAAAGTCATCAATTCCATAGAAAAAGTCAAAGACTTTTTTAACTCGGACCCTGTTTTTGTTTTGGGTATTGGTGGATGTAAGGTCCGTTATGATTTATGTATGTTGATGGAACAGAGTGGAGGACAGTTAGAATCAGTTATAACTAAGTTCTCAAAAATTGGATCTTATAAAGTTGATTTGGAACAAGGGTTAAATATCATGCATAATGTTTTTATATCTAATGATGTTAGAGTAGGACGTGGAACTTTAATTAATGCAGGTTGTCAAATACATCATGATGTAACGATAGGAAAGTTCTGCGAAATTTCTCCTGGTACTATAATAAATGGTAACGTAATAATTGATGATTTTACTAGAATTGGAAGCAGAGTTACAATAATTCCGAAAGTCAAAGTAGGAAAAAATGTAATTATCGGAGCTGGTGCAGTTGTAACTAAAGATATACCTGATAATTGTACGGCAGTAGGTATACCGGCAAAGATTATTAAATCTTAATAAGTTATCATTAGTTTATGAAACTTAGTGTTTGGATGATTACATATAACCACGCGCCTTTTATTCGAGAGGCTATCGAAAGTGTATTGATGCAACAGACAAACTTTGATTTTGAATTAGTGATTGGAGATGATTGTTCAAAAGATGAAACAAGAGAAATTTTAGAAAGTTATAAAAATAAATACCCAAATCAGATTAAGCTCTTACTTCATCCTAAGAACTTAGGTATGATGGGCAACATGATTGCAACGCTTGAGGCTTGTACAGGTACTTACATAGCTATGTGTGAAGGTGATGATTATTGGATTGACCCGTTAAAGTTGCAAAAACAAGTAGATTTTTTAGATCAGAATCCAGACCATGTACTTACATTTCATAATGCCCTGCTCCAATTTGATGAAGAACCAGAACGGCAGGCGGAAATATTTTATTCATATACAAAAGAAGATTACACAATTGAGGACCTTTTTGGAGATTGGTTTATACCTACTGCCTCAGTTGTATTCCGGAATTATTTAATACCTAGCTATCCAGATTGGTTTAAAGCATCACCAACCGGTGATACACCATTATTTACAATGATTGCTTTGTATGGTAAAATTAAGTTATTACCTGGCGTATTGTCAGTTTACAGGCATCATGTGGGGGGGGTAACAAAGTCTATTGTTAATTACAGTTTTTGGGAACGTCTATATAAAGTTTATGATGCGTTAGACCACTATACCCATTACAAGTATAGTAAAAATATAAGGACGATGAAGTCTTCCATATACTATAATTTGGCACAAGCTGCGTTAATAAAAAAAGATAAGGGTCAATTGCGGTTGTCAGTTTATAAATTATTAAGACTACGACCAAAAAATCTGTTTGCAATTAAATATTTTAAAATAAGCGTAATTGCATTAGCTCCGAAATTATACTACTTGGCAAAAAGCGTATAGTAAAAAGTAACAACATTCGTTTCTTATCATTAATGCTTAGTTGCTTCTATTAATAACAGGTTACAGTTTTAGTTTTTCTTCAGTTTAAATGTTTTTCTTTTGTCATGTCATCATGAAAGAGTGATCTATCAGACAAGTTATCATTCAGTCTTTGGATGAGTAAATTACTTGAAAGCAAGTAGGCAAAACACATCAAGAGCCAGACGGTCGATTGATAAAGCTGATTAATGCCCTAGAAGTTATTATCATAAATAAAATCATTGGTTGGGAATTGGGTGTCAAAAGAATATTTCTTTTAGAAATAATTTAGAGTAATAACTGTAATGAAAGTTTTAATTGTAACCGATACTATACATGCTGGCGGTGCAGAAACCTTCGTTTTGCGGTTAGCCAAAAAGCTAAACGAGATGAAGTTGCAAGCTGAAATACTTAGCCTGAACCCTGATATTGAAAACAAGGAATTAACTGATCAATACTTAACCTTAACCATTCATCGCATACAACTTCCCCTTCTGCGATGGATAAAAAGAGGCGACAGGCTGCTACGATTAATGGATATTGACTTTTCACTCCAATATTATCTGATACGGAAAATAATTAGTCGTAAGTATTTACCAAATTACAACCTGTTTCATACACACCTTATTTCTGTGGATTATCTCTTTGCCCGGATCAAGCTAAGTCATCCACAAACGCATATTGTATCAACGCTTCATGGTGATTATAATGAATTTGAAGTGTTCTGGCAGAATAAATCGGCTCATAAAAAGCTGGCCTGGCCTAAAAAAGTGGGGTTGCTTAAGCAGCAAATAAATAACTGGGTTTATATATCCAAACAACAATGGGAGTTGTTCGCTAATGAATATAAAGTTCCGGCAGATAAATTACATAAAATTTATAATGGTTACGAAACGAATGATGCACTTGCTAAAAAAGAGAATGGTGCAAATGCTACTGGGGCATCTTTAACCTTTATCATGGTAGCAAGAGGCATAGAGGCGAAGGGTTGGGAGTATGCCATTAAAGCTTTCCAACAATTAGAGGTTCATCATAAATTAGTATTAGTCGGTAAAGGCCCTTTTTTAAGTCAGCTAAATGATAAATATAAAGAGATACCAAATATTGAGTTCTCCGGTTTTCATCCCAGGCCGGTAGAGCTGATTAACGAAGCTGATGTTTTTGTTTTCCCTTCAGTTTACAAAACAGAGTCGTTGCCTACTGTAATTATTGAAGCCTTGTATTGTGGAATACCAGTCATCAGCACAGATATTGGTGAAGTAGCTGAGATGCTGATGGATACGGACACGGGGAAAAGGGCAGGTATACTAATTGAAAAGGAAAGCGAGCAAGTAATTGTAACAGGCTTGATACAAGCTATGAAAACCTACATTGGAAACAGGGCATTACTAAGCCAGCATTCAGCTTTAGCAAGGCAAGCAGCTCAGAAATTCAGCATGGATGCCTGTTGCCACTCCTATATAGGCTTATATAATAGAACGCTTGCGCTCAATAAAAGCAACACTTTTACTCCCTTTATTTAAAGATAAATATGAAAGTTTTTGTTGTAAGCCTGAAGAGGGCTGCAGAAAGGAGAGAATATATTACAGCGCATCTGGATGCATTACAGATGGATTATGAAATTATCGATGCCGTTGACTATCAGCAAATGAGCCCTGATGATTTTGCCACTTTAACGGATGGAAAAGCAGTAAGCGAGAATATTTATTTGACAAAAGGAGTATTGGCTTGTGCACTTTCACATGTAAAGATTTATACTAAAATAGTAGAAGATGATTTGGACAAAGTGCTGGTGATAGAAGACGATGCTATTTTACCCAAAGACATTAAGAGCTTGCTTGCCGGAATTGAAAAGATAATAGGGGAAGATGAAGTAATTACCCTCTCTTATTTCAGTCATTTTGGAAATGATATTTATTTAAGTAAACAAGAAGTGACAAGTGTAAATAAAAACTATAATTTACTTTATCCTGCCAACCTGCAGCAGATTGGATCAACAATGGCTTATGTCATTACAAAAAAAGTAGCCCAAAAATTACCTGGCCTGATTCTGCCGGTTTCAGTTGCAGCTGATTACTGGGGTACCTTTTACAACCGTGGCGGTTTTACATCATTCCGCTGTGTGTATCCGCTACCAGTAAAACCAGCTTTATTCCCCAGCATCATTGATTATCCGGATGCCAAAACGTTCAAAAGCAAACTGGCTGCCTGGGTCCGTAGAAACAAGATCCCTATGCTGACCTCTTATTTAAATAAGAGAAGTCAAAATCTAATCGATCAGAAGTATATCTTTCACTTAGTAGAGGATGTGCCTTTCAACAGGCAAATACAAACCCAAGTTAATCCCCAAGTGGAGAAGCTTAAACCAAAGTGAACAGTAGAAAAAACCTGGCCACTTATGTTTAAATAAACAATTTGCTAGTAAGGTTTCTCAATTTGAGCTATGTATGACCGTTAGTTAACTTTTTTTATTAAAACATGAGCAACTTATGAAAATGAAAAAATAACCATATGAAAAACTATTCTGCAAAACATAAGCTTTTACTGCTGATTACCAATTTTGGCATAGGTGGTGCACAACGGGCTTTTTACGATCATGGTATTTTTTTAAAAGATAAGTATGATGTAACGGAAGCTGTTTTTGATATAGAGGAATCGCCACTAACTTATGTAAGCGGTAATGAGGTTCATTCATTAGATATAAAAGGGGGGCAGACCATAAAAGATAAGATTGCTAACTTTAAACAACGTTGTCTAAGCTTAAAAGCCCTTATTAAAAAAAAAGAAATTGACCTGTGCATCTCACACATGGATGGGGCTAATTGGGTAAATGTATTGTCACGTTCCAAAGCAAAAAAGATACTGTTTGTGCAAGGAACCGTTATCCATGATTATGCCATCAGCAACTGGCTACGCATTTTACGGAAAAAGCTGATCATTCCCTACCTGTACAACAAGGCAGACCTCACGGTGGCTGTGAGCGATGGCATTAAGTACGAGCTGCAGCATTATTGCAAGGTCAAAAATGTAGTTACCATACCAAATTTTTTTGATGTTTGCTCTATTCAGCAAAAGGCCGAGGAGCCACTTGATGCGATATGGGAAGCCGTGTTTCAAAGCGGAGAGGTGCTGATCACATCCGGCAGGCTGCATGTTCAAAAAAAGCAGCGCCACCTGCTACCATTACTCAAAACTCTGTTACAAAAGCGGAAAGGACTTAAGCTTATTATTTTGGGTGATGGCCCTTTGCGGAATGAATTAATCAATGAAGCAAAGCAACTGGGTTTGCGATGCTTTAGTGGCTGGGAAAAAGGCCAAACTTTACATGCAGACTATGATATTTATCTCCCTGGCTATCTTTCCAATCCCTTTCAATTCCTGAAGCGCAGTACCTTATTTGTGTTTCCATCTGGCTGGGAAGGTTTCCCTCTTGCACTTTGCGAGGCAATGATTTCCGGTGTTCCTGTCTTATCTGCCGACTGTCCTACGGGACCAAGAGAAATTATTGCTCCCGGCACCTTTGATCCGGATTATAAGTTGAATAAAGCTGAAAAAACATCATACGGCTATTTGTTGCCTATGGTAAACAAGCCTGAATTTGAAGCTGTTTGGGAGAATGCAATTTTAGAATTGTTGGACGACAGTGCAAAAAGAATTGAATTAATCAAAATCGGGCATGAGCGAATGAAGGCTTTTGATAGATCAGTGGCGATGAAAAAATGGTTTGACGTAATTGATAAGGTTTTACAATGATTGGACAATAGATAACCAAGGACATATTAATGCGAAAAGCTGTACGAGGAATCTAAATATTATCTGTTCCTAAAAGGTGCAACGTCATTCTTATTATTAGTATAATCTTTCTTATCCTTTTAGTGATTCAGAATTATTGTATAATGAGACGGGACATTATAGGCTTACAAAGATTATAGAAATTGAGTGCAGATTTTCGACCTTGGTGGTATAGCATCTTTAATAAAGCATAGAGATTCCTTATTTCCTTCTTCATCTACATATACTTATCACACGAATTACTTAGATAAGATATTTCGACTTTTTGAAGTCATAAAATGACAACAAAAGTCACTTTTTCTTCGCCTATACTTGCGTCCTGCATGCGTTAGAGCCATTTTCACTTAAGCAATCATGACAGCGTTCCCAAAACCTGCCATCCAGCTACTATTCGTTTCAGCAAGACGTTATTAAAAGCTTTTTCACTTTGAACGGCTTCTTCCAAGATGTATAAATAAGTAAAGCAGAGCTTTATTAAAGAGAACAATAGTCATCGCGTTTAGCGCCAGATCATTAATCATTGGTAAAATAATACTCTGCATCTAAAATGAGCTAAAATAGAAGAAGGCAAAAGCGTGAAAATTTGATTTTTTGGCAACATTTTTATAACCACTTTAGTTCAAGATGAACAAAAAGAAAGTACTCCATATCGAAAACTCAACTCATCTTACGGGAGCATTTAAAGCTTTGTTGGGAATTTGTGAGGAGATCAAACAGGACTATGAGTCAATAGTGGCACTTCCACAAAAGAGCGAATGCAATCAACTACTAGCGGCCAGGGACATTGCATGGAAGAAATTACCTTTTTATGAACTACGCAAAAGTCTTAAAGCACTTCTTTTGTATCTCCCTAAATTAATGGCCAATACAAAAAGGGTAGTTCAATATGTTAAGCGCAATCATATCATGATCATACATGCCAATGATCATTTTAACCTGGTGGCGCCACTGGCAAAAATGCTTCTTAAAAAAAAGGTAAAGTTAGTTGTGCATGTGAGGCTGTTGCCCTCTACTTATAATCATCAATTATATTCTTTATTTCGTCATCTTAATACGCGCTATGCTGACAAGCTGATTGCCGTTTCCTATGCTATTCACAAAGCTTACCGCCAGCCACCTCACATGCTGGTAGTAAGGGACCGGATTGTGTTAAAAGAACAGCGGCCTTCTTTTGTGGTGCGGAATGATGCCCCATTGAAGTTTGTTTATATTTCCAATTATATACAAGGCAAAGGGCAAGACCTCGCCCTAAATGCATTTATAAAGATTGCAGCAGAGCAGCAAGATTGTGAGCTGCATTTTTACGGAGGCGATATGGGCCTTGAGAAAAATAAGTTTTTCCGGGAAAGGCTGGAAGCTTTGGCGAAAGGAGCGGGGTTATACAAGAGAGTCTTTTTCCATGGCTTTGTTGCAGATACCGAATCCATTTATAAAGCACATGATATTTCCTTATGTTTCTCCGAGTCCGAGTCTTTTTCTTTGATCTGCATTGAATCGCAGTTTTATGGCATACCTGTTATTGCTGCTGCCAGTGGAGGACCACAGGAGATTATCGAGCATGAAAAAAATGGAATACTGGTTGCCAACCGCAATATCGACGAGATGGCGGCAGCCATGAAACATTTATTGGGTAACTTTGCGCTGCGTAAAAAGCTTAGTAACGAAGGGAAGTTGAGAGCCATTGAAATTATGCAAGCCACCCCATCGTTTCAGTCTGTTTTAGACCAATTATAATTTACTAATGCCGAGAAGAGATATTATCATTTTTGATGTTTGCAACACTTTGTATGACTCCAATACAACGTTTGATTTCATCCGGTTTGTTTTAGCGCAAGGTCGGCGGTGGAAATTGGTATGGTTCAAACTTCTCACATTCAAACTTTCTCCTGTTTTTATCGGATTTACACTTTTGGGAAAACTGCATCAAAAAGACCTTTTACGTAACAATGCCGTTCAGTTGCTGAAGGGTTTCAGCAAGAAGGAACTGCAGGAGCTAGCGACTGCTTTTTATCGTCAGTATCTGCAGGAGAAGAAAATGCCTGATACTTTACAAATGCTGGAAGGTGCCCGTTTGAATGGTGAGGTGTGGCTATTTTCGAACAGCCTGGAACCTGTGATAGAAGCGATTGCAAAAGATCTGCATGTTTCTTATGAAGCAACACAACTGGCATACAATAGCGATGGGACATTTACCGGTAAGATAAGCCGTGACTTAAGCGGAAAGAAAAAAGATATTTTCGAACAACGTTTTGGTAAGCATGCCTCTATTAAAATGATGTGTTCTGATAATCACAGTGATCAAGAGATCCTGAAACTTGCTGAAAAGCCCTACGTGGTGCTTTATCGTGAAGCCGACCGCAAGTTCTGGGAACAGCTAAATCCTACCTTCATTGAAAAATTTTAATCTGCCCTCGGGGTTTTACGTTGTGCCATTTACTTATTTTCAACGGACACGGCTTTTGTCCATGAAGGACTGGATTTTCCATACCTGGAACGAATGGTTCATTAATTTTCTCCTGCTTTTTTATGTAGCCGACTTTGAGCCCCTTATTGCCTTGAAGAATTTTGTGATTGGGTATATAGCCTTCATCAGCTTTTACGAAATCGGGTATATCGTAAATGATTTTTATGCAGTCAAGAAAGAAAAGGCACCGCGTATGCGTTTTGGAAGCCAGCAGGTTAGCCAATTTATTATTTGGTTATGGGTGGCCATAAGAGTTGCCATATTCCTTGCGATTAGTTATTACTTTCATTTCAGTGCTGATTGGATGTTGTTTTATCTGGGGCTGGGAATTGTTTTTGCCCTTCATAATGTTTTAACCAGCAGTGCACTCAAAACTTTTACTTTTTTGCAGCTGGCCATTTTCAGGTTTTGGGCGCCTGTTTTCATGTTTGTACCTAAATCACTGATTGGTCTGTTGTTCCCGGTGGTATTTTTCTATTACGTTTTTAATCGCACATTGACTTATATGGACAGTAAAAGCCTCCTGCAAATGCCAGAGCGGTTATCTATCAGTTTTCGGCTGCAGGCTAGTCTGGTTCTGCTGACTTTTTTGCTGTTCTGGGCTTATTTTGTACAATCGTGGCTTTGTGTACTATGTGCTGTTTATTTTTTACTATTTTGGATAATTGTGTCTGTATTGGGACGTCAATTTTCATCAACTTCCTGATCTATGTGTGGAATTAGCGGAGCATTTGCGTTTACAGATAATGGAAAAGCAGCTTTGCATACGCTGCAAAAGGCGAATGATACTTTATTAAAGCGAGGACCAGATAGCGGCAGTCTATTTAGTACAGAAAATGTTGCTCTAGGTCATCGTAGGCTATCTATCATTGACGTGTCCTGTGCCGGCGACCAGCCGATGACTACCCCTGATGGACGCTTCACAATTGTGTTTAACGGTGAGATATTTAATTACAAAGAACTAAAATCACGACTGAGTTCTACGGAGCAAGGAAGCCTCCGGTCTACTTCTGACACCGAAGTCTTTTTGTTTCTTTACGCCAGGCTTAAAGAAGCAGTCTTCCCCTTGTTGCGTGGTTTTTTCGCGGCTGCTATTTATGATCGGGATGAAGAGTCGGTTATGCTGGTGCGTGACAGGTTTGGCAAAAAACCTCTACTTTATTATACGGATGAAGACCATTTCTGTTTTGCATCGGAGATGAAGGCTTTGCTTTCACTGGGCATCAAAAGGGAAATGAACTGGGCTTTGTTGCCCATCTATCTGCAGCTTAATTATATTCCACAACCTCACTCCATTCTTCAAGGCGTAAAGAAAGTGCCACAGGGGCATTTTTTGAAAGTGAGTAAAGAAGGTGTAAGTCTTACTCCTTATTATACTTTGTCGCTGCACCCTGAAAAATATAGCGCATTGAGTTATGATGAAGCGAAGGAAGGCCTGGTTAACTTAATGGATGAAGCGGTGCGCCTGCGACTGATTGCAGATGTTCCCCTTGGTGCTTTTTTAAGCGGAGGCATCGATTCATCTGTTGTGGTGGCACTTGCGTCGCGTCATACCCAACATCTCAAAACATTCTCTATCGGATATAAGGACAACGCTTTCTTTGATGAAACCCGTTATGCCAAACTGGTTGCAGAACGTTACAAAACTGATCATACGGTTTTCTCTCTCAGTAACAACGATTTCCTGGAGCATGTGCATGCGGTGCTGGATTATATTGATGAGCCATTTGCAGATTCATCGGCAATTCCTGTTTATATATTAAGTTATTATACCCGCAAACATGTAACGGTAGCTCTTTCGGGTGATGGGGGAGATGAAGTGTTTGCCGGTTACAATAAACACGGCGCTGAGTGGCGTATGCGCCAGGGTGGCCTTCTCAATGGACTTGTAAAGGCAGGATATCCACTGTTGTCGCTGTTGCCGAAAAGCCGCAACAATCCGCTCACCAATAAATTCCGGCAGTTGCACCGATTTTCGGCTGGCGGACGGTTAACGGCTGCTGACAGATACTGGCAATGGGCATCTTTTAACACGCAGCAACAAGCAATGAACCTGTTGCATCCAAACATTAAAAAGCAGGTCAGTAAGTCTGTCATTGAAGGCATTCAGGCATCCAGTACAGGGCAGATAAAAGGACAGGACTACAATGAAGTTTTGCTGGCCGATATGAACCTGGTGTTGCTTAGTGATATGCTTATCAAAGTGGACCTGATGAGCATGGCCAATAGCCTGGAGATCCGCAGCCCGTTCCTTGATAGCGAGGTTGTAGAATTTGCATTCGGATTGCCTTCTGAATACAAAGTAGATGGCAGTATGAAAAAGAGAATCGTGCAGGATGCTTTTCGCAACTTACTGCCAGAAGAATTATACAATCGTCCCAAGCAGGGGTTTGAGATCCCTTTACTGGGCTGGTTCCGAAAAGAACTGTGGAGCCTTATCAATGACGACTTGCTGGAAGACAACTTTGTGAAGGAGCAAGGTGTTTTTGACGTAACTGCAATTCAACAACTGAAAAAACAATTACATTCTTCCAATCCCGGAGACAGTCATGCCACCATCTGGGCCTTGGTTGTGTTTCAACACTGGTGGAAACGTTACATGGCAGGTTGAATGCGCCTGCTCAGTTTTCCCTTCTTGCTTACTACCGGAGCCTTTGCTTCGCCAATCATGATGGCCAGTACGGCGCCATAAAAGGGGAGTGCCGGGATCTTATACCGGGAAAGAGCGCCAAAGTTTCCGGAAGAAACGCCAACGGCAAACCCGAATATGAGCGCAAAAACAAGGCAGAAAAAAATGGTGGGGTCCTTCACCAGGTGGCTCAATGGTTTGCGCCGTGGCTTAAAGAACATCTGCAGGGTAAAATACAAAAATACCAATGATTCCAGCGCTGAGAAGAGCACCATCACTTTTCTTGCTTCCCAGGGAAAGGGGCGGAAAAACGTTACGACGACTGCCTGCGGGAATAATCTTAATAATCCTCCAATACTTCCATCAATCTCCCCTATACTATAACTTGCACCTTCGTCACCGGATGCAAAGTTTGTCCAGTTTTGGGTAACCTTTGCCGTTTGTGCTATATTTTCCAATGAATACTTATTCAATTCCTCTGCAAAACGTTGCATAAAAAACAGTGCACCGGCAATTGTAAAGGCTATAAAAAGAATATTGACTGCCCAACGAGTAGCAGCTGATTTTATTTGGTTGGAGTAGGTCAACAGTAACCACATAGCCAATGCAGGCATAAATCCTAAAAGAATATACATTTTTACCTGCGCTATAAGGTAAAAGCTTAAGAGGATAAGAAGGATATTTTTAAAGGAAAAGTCTTTGTTGACGAAACAGCGGAAGGTGGCATAGGTCAACCACCCAAGGCCAAACATGCAGATGGTATCTTTAAAAATACCAGATCCCCACACCACTGTACTTGGAATGAATAAAAACACTATTGCTAATGGTTTAATGAGTTTCGGATAAAGCTGCACAAAGGTTTTGTACATGGCCCAGATGCCCGTGTAAGCTAAATAGGCAAATAAAATGGCTGTGGGCAGATAGGTAGTAAATGTAAATAATCCCAGGATAGCTGTAATTACCCCAACCGTATATTCGGCAGGGGAGTCATACCAATAAAGCTGGGAGGCATAGGAATAAATATCCGGCGATTCATAAATGGAATTGTGTAAGATAAGCTTCACCCATTTATCAAACGAATCTTCCAGTGACGAGTTGATGATCTGCGCATGGGAAAAATAGTTGAAAGTATCACCGCCTTTGTAGTAAAAAGCATAGACTAAGCCAATGAAGATAGCTCCGCCAAATTTTGCATATAAACCAGGAAGGTAATATTTGCGTAAGGCATGCCCTCGTGGGTATCTTTTATCTCTTTGCTTCTTGGCAATAAAGATTAGGATCAACAAATAAAACGGCGTCAGAATCAGGTCCCAGAGTGTCAGGTATTGCACGTTACGAAAATAGGGTTTTAATGAATTAAGATTTTAAGATACGCGAAGTTCTCATGCTTTCAACGCAGTTATAACAGAATTATTAAATTGCAAGATTCTTGTTATGACAGCCGATCATGACTGGATTTTATTTTTAAAACCATTAGATGGATTTAGGAAACAGAAATTGTTGATCTGACACATCTAATTCATGAGTTTAGATAGCTGGCCTCAAATTTTATAGGTATTGGAATCCAAAAGAAATTATAAACGAGATTTAATTATATGAAGAGATTCTTAGTCGTAGGCGCCGGGTTTTCAGGGGCTGTTTTAGCAAATGAGCTAGTTAACCAATTGGAATGTACAATTGATGTGATTGATGAACGTCCGCATATTGGTGGTAATTGTTACACAGAACGGGACAAAGAAACCGGCGTGATGGTTCACACTTATGGTCCGCATATTTTTAATACCGACAGGCAGGATATCTGGGATTATGTCAACCGGTTTATTGAGATGGTGCCATATATCAACCGGGTGAAGGCGGCTTACAACGGTACCATTTATTCCATGCCAGTGAACCTGCACACCATCAACCAGTTTTTCAAAAAAACGCTTTCACCTACAGAGGCGAAGGAGTTTTTGGCCTCTGTAGCAGACAACAGCATTGAAGAGCCGCAAAACTTTGAAGAGCAGGCCATGAAGTTTATCGGCAAGGATCTTTATAAAGCCTTTTTTTATGGCTACACGAAAAAGCAATGGGGTTGCGAACCAACAGAACTTCCCGCTGCCATCTTAAAGCGCATTCCCGTACGCTTTAACTATAACGATAATTATTACAATAACCCGTTGCAAGGCATACCACGCAACGGCTTTACGGAAATGTTCGAGAAGCTGCTTGATCATCCAAATATTACGGTTACGTTAGGTAAAAAGTTTGATAGCAGCTCAGATGTTTCCGGTTATGATCATGTGTTCTTTACCGGTCCGCTTGACCAGTTTTTTGATTATAAGTACGGAAGGCTGTCCTATCGGACGGTGTTTTTTGAAAAAGGCGTGACTGAAGGTGATTACCAGGGCAATGCTGTGATCAATTACTGCAACGAAGATGTGCCTTATACAAGAGTACACGAGCATAAACATTTTACTCCGTGGGAGCAGCACGAAAAGACGGCTTATTTTAAGGAGTATAGTAAGGAAACCGCACCAGGGGATGTTCCCTATTATCCAAAAAGATTGGAGGATGACAAAAAGAAACTTGCACAATATCGCAGCGATGCAGAACAACTGAAAGGCGTAAGCTTCCTGGGCCGGTTAGCAACTTACCGGTATATGGATATGCATCATGTGATTGGCGAAGCATTGGACTACGCAAAGAAGTTTT
>Ga0073774_1000062_pt1 | contig 19858 bp, 13 predicted proteins | sample InSIn5gowninarea_FD_77487 | JGI IMG/M metagenome (GOLD analysis project Ga0073774, IMG submission 77487) | Clean room microbial communities from NASA Spacecraft Assembly Facility at Jet Propulsion Laboratory, Pasadena, California, USA -... ... | reverse complement strand
GTATCAGGGAAGTCAATGTAAAAGTAATAGTAAGTATGCGTAGTGTGACAAGCAAGGTTATAACAATCGTTGTAATAGCGATATGTGGAAAATTATTAACTTGAGAAATAATGATAAGAGGCAAGTGGTCAATACAATAGGTAAATTAAAATGATAGTGATATTGTAGAATTATAAATGTGAGTTACTTTAATAGAATAAAAGAATGTAGATGTATAATTGTGATATGGAGAAAGTATTAAATATAAAAGTAATAATAAGTTGATAAGGATAATGGAGAGGGTAATGAAGAAATCTAATGATGAGCATAGGGCATGTTCACCCTGGTATTAATCTTCTTGGTGGAAAGAAGGCTTTCTAGGAGAGAAGAGCTTGAGAAATATTGGGATATTTGAGAATAGATATAGTCCATTGCATTCAATATCACGTAAGTATAAGGTATAAATAAAATGATACAAAACTTAAATTAAGAAAAGAAGACATTAGGGATGAATAATCATAAGAATAAAAGTACATATTAGTGATTAGATATTGTATTAATAGACCCTGTCAAAACTAAGTCATGGACCTATTTGTGTTGTACTCTTAATGTGGGGGAGAAAGATGTGTCTTCATTATGAAAAAAAGGATTCTATACTTAACCTTTACCCTATTAGAATCTAAGCCATGTTACTAGAAAAAGCACAAGATTAATACTAGCAATCAAGAAATGGTGAAGTTTTTGCATGTCAATTAGTAATTTCTTGGTAAATCTTCGTAAGTAGATAGTTGTATGCCAATATCTTGAGGAATTGTCTATCTAATATACCAACCAACTAAAGGAAGAATCCCATTCAATTTGACTTAATCAATTCCTAACAAGGAGATAAGAACACAACTACTAGTTAGGTATATGGGTTGTAATTAAATGAAAATTAGTTACAAAAACTTTGGAAAAGTAAATGTGTTAACTATAATTAAATTTAGAGTGCTAATAAATGAAGTACGTACATGGTAGGATGTTTGAAAATTAGAGGTAAGTAATATCAAGTATATCAATGACCTAGAAAAGACAATAGAGCTATGCAAACCTTGACCAAATATCAAAGGGGCATTTTAAAACATTTGCTATGAAGTAGCAACGAGAGTGGATGTCTTGGGTGAAATAGAGCACTGAATCTCAAGTCAAAATAAATAAATATATATATAAATATATATGAAATCACTCATAAAGGAGTATAAGAATCCTTGCAAAAGCATTGAGTAAGAGAAGTAGAATGGGTGTATGTGCCTAATGACTAGTGATGTGTGTTTGATTAACTTTGGTATGTTAAGCAAGGGCATGTTCTTAGAATTATAGGAATATACTAAGATATAATTCATAAAACAACGGTCTTTTCATATCATGTAGTTGTACAAATTATCTAATTAGACCTGGTAACCTGAAAATTTATCGTGGGCATGAGTTGCATTCATTTGAGAGGGGAGGGATCTTGGTGTCAAAATAGAGATTGGAAATAAAATGTGCATATTGCGAGACTTGTGAGTGGGAGATATTCTTTGAAAATATTGAATAAGAATATGAAATATATCTAGTAGGCATGGTGCCATTCAAGTTATTTTACATAGTCGATTCATATATCGTTAAGATTTATATCTAGTTACATACAGGAATGAATAAGGAGGCAAGTGGTGCCAGTTAGATAGAGGTTAACCAAGGTTAAAAGAAAATAAAATAAGTCATAACAATACCTTATAAGTAAAGGAAAGTTATATGGGAGACAGGGTATCCTTTGAGTCATGTTATTGAAATATACAATGATATTTAACAAAAGTATTAATAGGTAATGGATAAAGTGTGTTAATGAACCTTTAAATATTAAACCTTGAACCTATACAAAAGGTTGAATATAACATAAAACTCCTCCCATGTGGTTAAATTAGAAGAACTTTGGGGGACATAAAGATGATTGAAGACAATTAAGAGTCTTATGGGACCATTACAGCGAATAATTCCAAGAAAGTGACACAAAGATATTACATCATGATTGTGAATGACCATAACATTGGGAGAAAGTTACTTGAAGGGTGGTTGTATGTAACACCACATATTTTGGCACACAACAGTTAAAACATTAATGTGATTTACCTTAGCATTTCATATACTCACTATTTGTTGGCATTAACTAGACTAATTGAGATTAATTGTTATCAAGATATATAGGCTTGCCTATGTGTGTATAGGAGGTGATTTGTATCATTTTGTATTGTTAACGATGATGAATATAAAAATATACATGGTTATTTAGATATATTGTTGTGAAATAACTTGTCACTAAGATAGCTATATATATTTATGCATGAGATGCATATGTGGTTATTAAGCTGGCATGTAGATAGATTGGTTGTGGATTGTCAAATTCTCGGTACAAAAATAGCCTAGATGCAGTAGACATCAAAAAGGAAATTATGTACTATATGTTGTACTTGTGATGAAAACTATGATATGATTTGTGGGTAGGTGTGGTTCTAATAGGTTGCACAACTTTCCAAGAGTTGTTATTCAATGACATGGCTCTTGAATAACAGTTGCACAATAAGGTTGGGACTTGATGTTAGGGTGTTGACCCTATTTATATTAGGAAGGGTGGAGGTATTTCCCACTATGTATACTTTGAAACTTGAATTCATGGGAGGATTGTGAGAGCTGCACTTCCTAATACGTGTGATGACAACTATCAATTTCCTACTAAGGAAGTTAGGTTGATATAGTCAACGCTTCCACCTAAGGGTTCTATCTATGATTAAGTTGGTATATACGATACCATAATCATATTCAATGGAGGACGGATAGGATGGGGGAAGAAGGAGGATAGGTAGGATAGGTGATATTAGGTTAGTTGTGGAAGATACTTGGGAAGTGGTGGTGTTCTTTTATTTATTGCTAAGTTCCTATCATGTAAAGAATACTTTTCTAATTCGGTTTATTTATCTCGATGAGATGATCTATAATATTGACTGATTGTGTTTTATGGTTAAATATTATGAGTGATGAATTGTTACAAATCCTATTAGTGAGAAAAGATCAATGATGCATTATTATTGTTCTTCTACATTTTTGATTGAGGAATATGTATGAATTGTGTACTAATGACAACTATTGCTAATTATTAGTACCCATGTGAGGTTTGTATACAATGACCATGTATAAACACCTTATGTGAGTATGATAATATGATGAATTAGTTATCTAATTAGGTTAATAGCTATTTAATTGAAGATTTACTTAATGTACATGCGATTAAGATTTGTTTGAATTGTTGTACTATATGATGGTATGATTTAAATTAGTTAGTTGAATATTTGAATGATTATTAAATTCTTCAACTATATAATAACGAGAATTTGCTTAATATATTATAATACATAAATATAATTATATTGATTGTATTTGAATGGGTAAAATTATTAGGGTGTGATTGCTTTAATTTCAATTTAAGAGAAAGAATATCGGGAGAACTATTGTTATTATTTTATTTGGATAAGATTGACTCATGAATTAATTATCATTGCCATGTGTAAGATGGTGGAGTTATTTTATTTAAAATATTTTATATTTTCTTGGGAGGATCGTTAACCTTAGGTTGGGGGAAGAATCTAATTTGATTACGAGATGACTTGGTGTGCAAGTAAGGGAGGTCTATAAGAGGGAGAAAGGCTAGGAGGAAAGGGATGCTTCTCCCTCTTCCTCTAATATTGCTCGGGTGGCTAGGAAGAAGGTGGGTCTTATGGGGGAACATGGAAGGAAATGAAAGGACTTATGTGTTTAGCTAACTAATTTATTTAGACAGATATCCCAGGGAACCAGTGATTGATTGTTGTTCATCAATCCACAGGCACAGATTTCCAAGAAACCAAATGGTTTCTTGTAGCTAAGGAGTTGGCTAGGCCCCTAGTTGACTAGAAGGAAAATCATTGTTCCACTTTGGGAAAGTGGACAAATATCACTCAAGGGAATCAATGGCAAATTCAACTTCCTAGATTCCAATAGTACCATGGAGGAGGTATTTTCCTAAATTCTTACTTGTAAATTATTAAACTATTGCTTCATCATATATCAATTGAAAATGTTTCTTCACTTTTTTTCTTAAAATAAATTTCCATTTTAGTACAGTACCATAACCAATTTGGAAATAAATAAGTTTAGTAACAAATAGAGAAATAGGTTTACGATAATTATCTAGAGGTTAACTAACACCCTAGTAGGGATGGAACCTTGACAGGTGCTACATTGTGATACTCTTGAACTTCTTGGGAAAAGTGAAGGAGGAAGGGATAAAATTGAGAATAGTGAAATGAATCATAAATAATTAATCATATTACCTTTATAGGGATGTAATATGCCCTATAATTCATGTTCTCTCTACATTCTATGTTAGTGGACAACTACATTATTAAGAACTACAATAATAGTTGTCAACATTAAAAAGACCTTAATTTATTTTGATAAATAAAAATGGATAGACTTGTGAGGCTTACTCGAGTCCTCTCCCATTGTCCTATCCCATTGATGTCCTTGACAAACTAGTGATGGAGTTGAGAACTCCAATGAATTTGATGTAAAGTGAGCAAGTTAGAGAGTGCTAGTAGTAGGAGTTGAGTTAATTAATTAGGTGGCAATTCTTAATATTAATTAAAAGCATAGATTATAGATTTAGATGTAGTCTTTTACGGTTCTATAAAACTATATATATGTATTTTCTATTAAATTTAATACGTAGATTCATTTCTCTTGCAATTTCTCTATGCATTCTATGTTATTTTTTTTTCCACACATGAAAAATAAAAAGATCTTACTTTTTGTCTTTTATAAAAAGTACTCATAGAGAGTCATTACATCTTTTGTATAGAAAAGGTATGATTGTCATATGGATTTGGAGAGATTATAATTTTTATTTTATATTGGAATTATACACTACTTAGTTTATAGTCAAGAGAAAAAAAGGGTTGATCTTCACATTGAATACCCAAAACACCTTGTGTGGACTAGTCTATATATATTATAAAGTTGTGTAAATGAAAAATTGTGGACAATACTAAGATTACCTGAGATGAGTGTGCATTCATCTTTTGAAAGAGAATCAACTTCTATGTTAGATTCTCTACAAACATGTTAGAATGTGATAGTCTTGAAGTGATGAACCAGATCCTTAATATTCCTGAGAAGATGTTGAAGATCGGACTAAGTGTAATGATATTGATCAGTTACCCAATTTATGACAAGCTAAGAGTCTCCAAAAACCTCCAGTTTTGTGATATATAATTGAAGTGTAATATTTAAAAGGGTATGGAGGACTAGAAGTTTTTCTTTATTGTTTGTGTCTATTCCCAAACCAAATTTGAAAGACATGTTTTTTCCTAGTAGATGTTGTAAACATCCTCCACCACTGCTACATCCAGGGTTTCCAAGGGGGGCACCATTAAAACTCCCTCTACAATTGATTTAGGAGATAAATCCCTAGGACTATGTGAAGAAAATAGAACTTAGAACTGTAATGCACTTTGTATTTCTTTCCTAATAGACAAGTTATATGAGGATAGAGAGGTGGGTTGGAGACCTACCTCAAGTTGGATGGCCTACCTCCTACATGGAAACGAATGCCTTTTTTTATTTATATGTTTTCTTCTCTGCTTCAAACCTGTCACAATCAATGCACAAAACTTCCCACACAAGATATGATTATATAATGAATGTTAGACAATAATATAATTCATAATCATTCAAGAATAGATACATGATCATTACACCATATGTGGGGGGGAAGAAACATGATTTGTATTATGTTTAAACAAATTAGAATATACCATATGTGGGTTGACCCACTTGGTTGGTCATTGGTCCATGCTCCCTCCTGCTTGCATACTCTCCATGATACTTCCTCAAACAAGTAAATCTATCTTCCCCTCAAGAACTTATAAGACTATAACTTAGATCTCAATCTTGATTCTCAGGTCTTCATAGATTTCTCATTAAGGCTATGTTAGAGCTAATGGGCCTCCTTGGGTCTCTAATAATTATAAATAACTCCAAAGAAGTTTGGGAGGTTAAACAACCTTGGTAGGTGAAGAAACAAACCCAAATTCCTGAATCAATTAGTCTCCATAACAACTGGTTAAGGAAGATTTACCTTTTTAAATGCCCTCTCAACCAACCTCATAGATATCCTGCCAAGGCCTTCCTAACAATGTATGGGAGAGTCAGCAAGGGTCCCATTTCCCTTTGAAGGAAAATAATTTAAGGGTAGCGATGGTGTTCATATGAGACCACTTATGGGTGTCTTGAAGGATATCTCTCAGGGATTCTTGATGCAAAGTGGATACTTGTTGAATGTACTCATGGATGATCATCATGATGTGGCAAAATGTAATATAACAACAATTCTACTCATTATACTTGGGAGGATCTCTAGGAGTATTTGTTTGGTGATATGAAAGAATTTGAGTACTTTCCTTGTAGGCTTCAAGCTTATAAAAGATGGAGTAAATATTTGTAATGCGATCTTGGAATATGGAAATATTGCGAGCTAACAATATAGTTAGGAATTTTATAATGGAAAACTTTCATTTGATGCAGGGGAATCAATTGTCTAGTGTCTTAGATCTTCTTCAAAGATTGTACCCTCCCTTGAGAAATCAACATCAAAAAGTCTATGAGAAATGGCCTAAAGTTCCTTATTGAAATGATAGTGAAGCCATATATGGGAGATTGATTCTTGATTCTCTCTACATAAAGCACAAATACTAAAGCCCTTCCAACCTTTTTTCTGAAGGAAGTCCCAAGTAGGAATATAGTTTTTCAGGATTAGCCATGTGTGAAGAATAACCTTTGGATTAGCTTCCATCTTCCATATACTTTTTCAAAACCATGGAGAAGCTTGTACCCAAATTGTGTGGTGTAGCTTCCAAAAAGTTGACCCCGGAACCAAATTAGATGATCCTAAGTTTGAAGAAGGGTGATACCAACATTTTTTAATTGCCTAACCATCAATAAATATTAATACTTGACCTATGGGGGGGAGACCAATATCTCTAGTAGAGAGCCATGATTTCATAGAGTTTGTAGAAGTTGAGACTTGTGAGAGATATACAAGTCCTTTATCTCTAGGAGCATCAAGAAGTTTTGTTGACATTTTGTAGTCCATGTATGCCCCAACCCATAAATTAGTTCCCAATATAATATAGTTTCCGTTTCCAACATGTCAGCAAAGGTGCTCAAGAATTAGAGGTGTTGCTATGATGAGTAGTTTCAAGATGTATGATCCTCCAATGTATGTTTTGTTACAAGTAAGAATCCAATCCATAATTGAGAGAGGATGAATGTATTTGGAATGTAGTATTTATTTACATATGCCATTTTTATTAATTAATTTCCAAGTGTTTTGAAAAATCATTCAGATGTTTTATGCCCCAACCCCCCATTTCTTTTGGCTAGGAAATTGTATCCCAAGAAACAAGGGGTAAGCCTCCATTGTATCTTCCCCCTTTCTAGAGATAACTAAGAATTTGTGGTCAAATGTGAGAGAGGGTGTTCTTAGGGATGTTTTCTAAACCAATCTAATAAACAGGAATAGACTAAAGGATAATTTTGATTAAAGTTACTATGGTAGCATGGGAGATCCATTTATGTGTCCAGTTATAGATTTTTTTTTTTATTTGGGAAATAAGCCATGACCAATCCTTTATGAGATAGTTATTTGGATTTAAGAGGATTTGAAAATACAAAAGGGGGGGAGTCAAAGGATTGGATGTCAAAGGGTAATAATTTTTGTATCATTTCCTAATGATATTGAGGGACCAGATTAAATCTAAAGGAGCTTTTAGTATTGTTTATTTCCATACCAATGACCTAGCTAAAAATTAGGAGGATTGGGGCTAAGGATTTCGCTTCATAAGTAGTATCATTGCCACATATGAGTATATCATCTATGAACATGAGGTTGGTTATAGAGAAAAATGAGCATATCTTGAGTCCAAGGAAAGCTTCATTGGAGACGTTGGAATGCATAAGAGAACTGAGACCTTCAGTGACAAAAAGGAAAAGTAGAGGGGAGAGAGGATAACCCTATATTAAACCCCTAGATGCATTGAAGAAATGGGAGGAATATCCATTTATAAGGGTGTCAAAGGAGGTGGAGGTGGTGCATGCTTCCATCCACTTAATAAAGCTCCATTCAAATCCAACATGTATGAGTAAAACATGAAGATAGGCCTGATTAATTATATCAAAGGCTTTTGATAAATCAATTTTGGTGATAAAAGACCCTCTTCATTATCAATTTGATGGAATGTAGAATTTTGTTGAGCAATTCCAACTATGTCCTATATGTCTCTATTAAATAAGAATCCCATTTATTATCTAGATATGTGGATGGAGAGGATGGGTTTGATTTATGTTGCAATGACTCCAGAGATGACTTTATAAATGTAGTTACATAAATATATAGGTCAAAAGGTATCAAATGAAATATGAGTGGTAAGATTAGAAATGAGTGTAAGAAAAGTCAACTTGAGGGCCACTACAATATATCCATGAGCTCTTGACCATTCAACCATGTAGAAAATATCTTGCTTTATGTGGTCCCAGAAACCTATAAAGAATTCCACTGCGAATCCATAAAGACTATAAATTTTGTTAGAATGTAACTTATTAAAATCCATCCATGTCTCCATTTCAGTGACCAATGATAAATGCGCCTCTTTTTCTTCATCATAAATCCCATGCTTGAAAGTTGATGCTACTGATAAAATGCTCCTAGTATTTTCACATTGGATCTATTCATAATGTTCATGGAAATGATCGACCCTTTCTTCAACAATTGAGTTGAAATCATCAAAAAGAGCCCCATAATGGTTTTTGATTTTCCATATGGCATTATATGATCTTTTGGAAAAAACTTGCTTGTGAAACAAGGATGTGATTTGATTTCCTTCTTTGAGACATATTTCTTGAATTTTTAATCTCCATCAAGTTTCCTCCCATGCTAACAAATATTTATGTTATTTTTCAAGGGACTCCAATTCTATAGTGATATCTGGGATGTCAAGGGAGATATCTTGTGAGGAGTGTAAATAATTGATTTTTCCTTCTATGTCCTTTATCCTTTGGGCATAATTTCCTAACTTCTTCATTTTCCAACTGATGAAGATTTATTTTTCTTTTAGGATATTCTTTAGGAACTGAAGATGAGGATCTCCCTGGAATTACTTGTAAAGAACCCATGAATCATTTATTATCTTTTCATATTCTAAATAAGAGATCTAGTGTGCATTGAATTTGAAAGGGCATAGGGATCCCCAAGGATATTTTTTAATTGATAGGATGATGTTTGCATGGACCAAGATAGAAATCCATTGAATACCAGATTTGTAGCTTTGAATATGTCATCACCCATTCCAAAAAGGTTGCAAAATGAGTTAGAAGTGTTCTAGTGAAGAATTGAAAGCAAAGAAATAGAGAAGAAAGCTTCGCTAAGAATGCCAGACTGCTAGGAAGAATGGTGGATTGCTCAAACTGGTATAAATAAGTCGCTAACTAGATAAGTGAAGAAGTGAACTGTAGCGAGTATTCAGTTACAATTAAATCGATGGGAATCTAAAAGTTTTCCAAACATGTTTCTAAAACGACAGACAAGCGGAGTGTAAGGTCGGGTCGAAAGCGTACAGTCACAATTACAACATGAAAAGATGAGATCAATAGCTCATGCAAGCATAGAGTTTGGAAGGAGAAAGATTGAACAAAATCCCTCAAAACTCTGCACCCGCTCATCATGCGACACCTAGCACTGACCAAGTCAATGCAGAGATCAATCTCAAAATTATCAAACGAGTTGTTTAAATCTCTGCTTTGTTCTCATTCGTCTGATCTGGGCATGTAATGAATCAATGATGAAGATCATTTTAAAGTTATCAAAGGCATATAAAACAAAGCTTCTTCAAAAAGTCTCATAACATTTTGAAATCCCCCCACCTTCACGACGTCTCTGTGCCACAGTGCACCTGCAAAAATTTTGCATCCTGACCTCCGAGCAATTGCATCTGGTACACGTTGGTATAATTTCTAAATTGTTATAATAACCATGGAATCAATCAATATGGCACTTACAGTTCATAGAATCCATGACCCCGAGCAAAACTTACTCGTTGACCAACAATGGGAGGTTTCAGACCCCATTCTATCATGCTCTAACCTGGAACACCTTCCAGTTTACTTTCTTAGCAACCCAGAAGAGCTAACCGTCAAATTCTGAGCCTGGGAATCAGGTTTCCCTATGTGCATTGTACCCCAAGTGTACCATTTTCCTGAACTAGTTGTCTGGTGCATTGAACATTACACCAGCAATTCCAAGTCAATCGTTACTGAACAACTCTCTCAAATCTTCATTACCATTTCTCAAGAAAATTTTATTAAGATGCTTAGTCTTCGCACTACAAATTTCCCTGAGTAGAACATAATTACCCTCTCAGAGGAGATACTGGTTCAAAAATTTACTTCTTCTTCCCCCCAAGTTCAATTATCTTTTGTACAGGGTATTCAAAGACCAGAATACATTATCTCTACCCTAGAATTCCCCATAAAAGTTGATACATTCCCCACCACAATTCAGCAAATTTTGTCAATATATTGTGAGGTCTTTGGTCTATACCATGACCAAACTATTTCTGAAGCTTTTCTAGTTTTCTTAATGTATCTATCAGATTCTGTGAAATTTGATTATCTTAAGCTAATATCAAACAACATGAATGAACAATTCTCCAATTTTAATACTCTTACCTCTTTTAATATCAGTCTTACCTTATGTATCTGATATTGGACAAATTTTCATTTCATTTCTAGTCCTTACTTGAGCCTAAGCAGCTTACCCCTTATGATGTTATATCTGTAATTCATAGGTCCTCCTTTTGGAGAGACCAAGCTCACAGTTTTTCCAAATTCATGAACGAATTCACTTCTTGAGTTTATTACTTTATCTATGAAGCAAATTACCAAATTACCCTAGGTTCCACAACAATTCCAGAATTATTTACATCCCCCCATTGAGGATCAAATTGGGGATTGGTTTTTGTTTCCATATTATACTATCATAAGAGTATATGGTTTAGAAGAGAAGCCATATAGGATTCCAACCTTCCTGACTCCTCACATTTTTTCACCTGAAGTTTTAAGGAAGAGACTGCACTCTGATGAGTTGCACTTTTCTAGTAAAAAGCAAACTTCCACTTTCAAAGTTCCAATTACTGTTGGGCCATTCACAGTGAAAAATAAAGCAGTTGTAGAGATGATTGATGACATGATGGCCTGTTTTGGTTTTGTTGAATACTTTTCATGCCAATATGATCCACATCACCTTATCTCCAAGAGAAGGAAGAGGTAGAAAAGGGGAAATTATGAGCATCAGGGCACCCCAAAAATGGAAAAAATGGCTAATATGTTCACCCTTCCATCTAATCAGGAAAGGTAGAATGAATTGATGAATCTGGTTACAAGTCCATCAATTCCAACAGATGCAAAAGGAAAGAGAAATATTGGACAAGGTGTTGTGATGACTAGTACCACTAGCTCATCTATTAAGAAGCCCAAATTATTTAAAGATGCATTTTTATAAGTAGTGGAGTATCCTACTCCCACTATGGAATCAGCAAAGGGCAAGAAGGTGGATACTAAGTAGGCATTGCTTGAACACTATAGTTCATTGAAATTTCAAGCAATTGAGGAAAGGGAGATTATAGAAGAAAGGTTGAGGAGAACACAACCTCGTCAATTGATTAGTGCTCTAGAAAAAAGAGTCAGATGATGAAGATTGTTGTTATTCAGCCAACATCTACAAGAGATCTGCAAAGCAAGAGAATCATCGAATTCAAACGTAACATAAATCAATTCAGTGTGGTGGACAAAGTAGATTTATTCAAACAAACAAGTGAGCTCATCTGCAAAAATTTGATTAGTACCACAGTGTGAAAGGACAAATTATTCAGGGATTTCAAGAAGTTGGAGAGCAAACTGAAAATAGAGTTGACTAAAAAGAAGGCTCTACAAATCAAGAAATCAGAATTAGAAAAGAAAATTTTGGAAATCAATAAAGGAGTTGGTAATGAGACATTTAATAGTATAATTCAAGAAAAAGATGTTGAAATTCAGAATCTAAAAAAACAGCTCAAGTTGCCAAGTGAAGGGCCAGTTCAAATAGTCGAACTCAAAATTGTCCTTCAGGAAAAGGAAGTTTTGTAGGAAGAATTGTAGAATACAAAATCCATTTTTAGAACCATCAAGGATCAAAAGAGTTCCCTCGAAGATCAAATAAAGACCTTGAAAGAAAAAATGGATCAAATGTCCATAATTGATCCTAGTCTTACCTTGGCTTCTGAGTTAGGAAATTTCTCAGTTAAAGAGACTGAGTTGAAAAAAGTACAAGAAGAGCAAGAAGAAGCTAAGCAGGCCATCACAGACAAAGATAAATTATTAGCTGAGAGTTTTGCACATAAGGAGGACTAAAAAGATAGGTGAAGATTGTCAGACAAGCTCTTAAAGATGTTAAATATTTATTATGGGATAATATTACCAAGGAAGTCAAAAAGTTCAAAGGTTATCTAATTATGCTACAAGATGAAAGAACATTGGTAATAAAATGTTTATTAAATGTATCCTTGGATCAAGAAAGTATGGGTGATAAGCCTATCCAGGCTCAAAAGGCTATCGACAGTCTAAACTCACAATCTAAAACCCAACTTCAATTTGCAAGTATTCAAGAAAGAGCTGACTTGATTGCTCAAGCAAAAAAGTACATTGTCAAGGATACTCTTGCTAGAGAGGTAGCATTAAACACAAATTTCCTGAAGACTAGGGTTGAACAATTTTAAAATATGTTCAAAAATGTATTCAGCCAAGGATTTCCCAATTTCTGGGATAAAGAAGGAATAATGGTTGCAAAGAATGAATATATTTCAAAATTATAGGAAAGGAAGGATGACACTTCATCCATTGACAAACTGGAACCAATTATTAAAGGCCATCACATCTTTGAGGTCCTGGACAGGGAGTTTTTCTTGTTCTATGAAGCTAGAAAGATCATAACTAGCCTTCCTTCTCCATCATACAACCTTTATTCTTATTTGGATGTTGTTAATCAAGATTTATTAGTAGTTGCATTCCCTGCTAGCTCAATGCAATAGAGAATTTCTCAATTTGTAGATAAATGGACTTCTCATGAGTCTTGAATCATATATAGTTGATTTTATGAATGACAGTAGGTCATCAAGAGTTATATGACATTTCAAACACTTGGAAATGATTTTGATGGTTTAAATACAAGTGTGAAATGTTATCATACAAGATGGAGTACTTGGCAAAAATGGCAGTGGATGAATTGATTAGACTTCATGATTAATTTTGTGCAAGTAATCATCAAGATACTCAATTGAGGGATTTAAAAGGACCATAAGAGTTGTATATTATTCACACTCTTTTTTCTCTATTGGTATAAAAATTCATATCTCCTCTTCAAGATACAGGTATTTGCAAATGGAGAAGGATAAAGCACATAAACGAGTTCAACATGAAGAATTGCAGCCTGAGGAACTTGTTGATTGGTCATTCCAGTCTTATGAAGATGACAATTAAAGTGAAGAAGACAATCCTGAAGAATCGGTGGCCAAATGGATAGTTAAAAAGAAAAAGAAGCACCTTCCAATAGAAAAGCCAGATCAGCAAATTGTCAAAGACTTGGTCATAAATACTAAACAACAGATGCCAGCTAAGAAATTTGAAGGACATTACCACTCACCAGAGACATTTATTGAAGAAGCATTCAGAAGCATCATCACACTGGTTATATCTGGACTCAATAACTACTCAGGAATATTTGATCGCAGTAATCCCTGAGTTAGTTGCCAGATATACCTCCAAAATTTATTGTAATCCTATTTCTTAGCATAAGTTTGTTATTTGTTCTTATCTGTCATTATTGCACAGCAGTGACTCAACCTCTTTTGTAAATGTATAGATACCAAGAACTGCGATGGAGGCAGGGTTGAGTGTTGAGAATTTGAAAGACTTCCATTGTATCTTATGTTATTTTGAACAAATTAATAAAATAATAGTGGCAAGAGTAGATTGCTTTTACTAGACCTTCCAAGTTTGTGGTGTATTGAAGAACGTTTTTCATGTGTATGTTCTTCTTTCTTTCGTAATCCCATTTATGTATGCCTTCTCAATATTTAATTAAAACTACATGGTCAAAATGTGTCCATTGATAGATGCTATGAACCATATTGATTACATATTCCATACTTTGTTCCAAAAAAAAATTAAGATTCATCCATTGATAGATGCCTTGAAAATAATAAACTATCTTTCTACTTCTTCAATTCATGTTTATAAGAAATCAAAAGATGAAATATACCATACATGTACCTCTGCTTCCTAAGCTAGTCTATTAAAAACCACTGTTTATTTATATTTTTTTATATATTGACTCCATAGCCAAATGATAAATTGAATAAAATTCTTAAAACCTTCCAAACAATTTTAAAATGAGTTATAAATTTCCAAATTTAAACTGAGCCTAGCCATCTTGTATTTAAAAACAATTTTCTATTGCAAACTTTCATAATTAATATTCCTAGCAATAGAAATTGTCAGTAAGAGAGATCCCTCTCTAGATTAGTAGGGCTAGCTGCTAATCTAAAAGTTGGTTTGAAATTGTTACCTTGGGTTTCAGTTGCTACAACCCAATTATCAAAGCTTGAGTTATAACATCTTGGCACCATTGTCGGGGACTGAAGGTAAATCTTCGCTGGGAAAACGATAAAAGTTTAGTTCTAACTTCTGAGGACAAACAGAGATTGGACAACAAAGGTTGTAATTTGTTTCCTAACGATTCCACTGTATAAACCATTATAAAAGTGACTCCACTGGGCAAATTTTGGGTCCCAAAAGAATATATACAAGAGCTAATCTAGATCCTAATCCTCCTATAACAGTTGAAAACCCTAAAAAGATATTTAGAAAGAGTAGTAGTAAGGTTGGAAAAGAGACTTATCAACTTTACAAATCCACATCTTTACCACCCAAGGGTGTTGAGTCAATTGATGAGGTAACCTTTGACCTAAAATTTAAACATTCTCTATTTAAATCTAAGTCTGAGTCTGACCTAAGTCAGATTGTCCTTGACCCTAAACTTTTCAATCCTATTACTCCAAAAGGTTTCTCAAACTTTTCAGCTAAAGGTCAAAAACTGTTCTGGGATACTCTTTCCCTTGATTTGAAAAAGGAATTACTCATTGAAAGACATATAAATAGTCAGTCTCCTAAATTTATTATAAAAAAAAGTTTGAATTTTTTAGTCAACCTTTATTTTCATCTACTTCTCCTACTATAGGACACCAAACCTCTATAGCTTCACCTTTTATTGTTATTCATTCTACCCCTCCTATTCATACTCCTTCTACTCATGTACCAATTGTAACTTCTTACCAAACCCTACTCAAAATCTTTCACTAGCAATGGATGCTAGATTTTCCCCTCTTGTCCTCCCTATAGAATTACATGATTTGCCTTAGGCATACTCACAAAGAATCAAGAATTATGGTGTTGAAGGAGATATCACTGCCCAACAACATCTAGACAGGTGCAATGACTTTTGTGACCTTGAAGACGTTGACTATGAGGATGAAAAACTAAGACTGTTTGCACAAAGCTTTTCAGGAGAGGTCAAAAAATGGTTCAGAGGATTACAAACTAGAAGCATTCATGATTTCCAAGAATTTGAGACCATTTTTCTTAGAAAATGGGAATAGAAAAGAAATTATTTACAATTGTTAACCCAATAAAATAACTTAAAGAGAGGAATGAATGAATCAGTACAAGATTTTTCTACTAGATTCATGAGGACTTATGAATCTATTCCTGTATATGTTAAACCACCACTAGGGGCTACAAAATTGCATTATGCAGATGCCTTTGATAGTGAGTTTACCTTGCTATTAAGAGAAATAAGATCTACTTCATTAGAAAATATGATGGATGATTCTATAGAGGTATAGGTTAACCTGTTAGCATCAAATAAGACAAAACAAAAGGAGAAAGTAGAAGAGTTAAAGAAGAGGCACAAGCCTCTACTTCTTAGTCAAGCACTGATGTAAAAATGGATTTAATGATGAAAGCCATGTAAAAGCTTATAGACAGGTTGTCGATTGATGACAGGGGTCAAACTACAAATAGGGAATGCAATGAGCCCCAAATCAAAAATATCAATTTCATACAACCTAGACAACCAACACTCCCACCCCCTCAAATTTTACAGAGGGAATAGAGAAATACAAATGATCATGTAAGACCCCCATTTCATCAAAACCAAGTTGATGATAATGATTTTCCCTAGTAAATAGAAGAACACATCAATCATCTTGGAGATAGTGAAGGAAAAGTTTTTGTGACAAAGGAAGAGCATGATAAATTTGCTTCAGAAACTACAAGTCAATCACAGGAAAACTATGATGACTATCAAAAGGTCTACCAAAATGCCATGGTAGAGTTTCAAAGACAGTTGGGTTTGAGAAATAGAGATGTTCCAATTAAAAATCCTATTAAGAAAAATATTAATCAACATTCAAATAGTAATATTGATAAAACTATTGCTGATAAGGATAACACTGATAAGGAACATCTAGAAGCTCAGAAAGGAAAGAAACATTTGGGAGAAATTGTTGCAAAGGTTCCAGAGATTAGAAAAGAGATTGTTATTCGAAGAGAAAACTTATCTTCTTTTAATCTGGAAAATGAGATTTTAAAGATTAAAATTTCTTTTATTTTCAATGAAATCCTGAGAAATTATGAATATAGAGCACAATTGATTAAAATGTTGAAAACGGAAGAAGTATTAATATCAACAAACATGCAAAATCAGTCAAATTCAGATACAATCAATTTATAGGATGAAAAACCCATAATTCTTTTTGGTCCCAGAGTAGAAAATCAAGATGAAGATGAAGTACCACCTTTCTATATGAGTTTAAGAATTCACAACATGTTTTTGCATAACACAATGTTGAATTCAGAGGCTTTGCATAATTTAATGCCTAAAGTAATCATGTATAACTTAGGCTTAGATATAACTAGACCCTACAAAGATCTATATTCATTTGATTCAAGAAAATTAAAGTTTATAGGTTTGATTAAAGATTTAGTTGTCTCATTACACCAAATACTATAAAAGAGTATACTGATGGATGTAGTAGTAGCAGATATTCCTGTCAAAGAAGGAATGTTGTTATCTAGATCCTGGGTTGCAAAGTTGAAAGGTACTTTGCAAATGGATATGTCTTATGCTACAATACCTATCTTTGTTGAACAAAGAATATTATACAGGGGGAATAGATTAGCATATATGATAAGCAGCCCAGAATGTCCACAGAATCATCCTATATACTCTATAGATACAAATCTAGGATCTGTTATATTTTGTAATGATTCATCCAACAAACAGTTTAAAAATATTATGATGATAAAGAAAAATGACACTGAAGAACAGGGTGAGTTAATAGAAGTGATGCCAGTTCATGAAAAGTGGTGGAATCTACATTTTGATGGAAAAGTAGGAAAAGATGGTGCAGGGGCTGGAATTTGCATCAATGGTCCTAATCATGATAATTTTTTATGTTCATATAAGTTATATTTGGATTGTACAAACAATGTTTCAGAGTATGAGGCCTTAATTTTGGGGATAGAGAGGTTGATTGAGCTTAAAATAAAAAACATGTTCATATATGAGGATTTAGAGCTTATTATCAACCAAGTTAAAGGGGTGTATCAAGAAAAGCATCCCAGAATGAGGTCATATAGAAATTTAGTATTAGATTTATTGAAAATTTTTGAAGGTTATCAACTTACTGCAATACCAAGAGGCCATAATGTCATAGCAAATGCCTTGGCAGTTGCAGCTAGTCTCTTCAAGATTCTTATTCATTCGAATATGAAAATATGAAATTGAGGTAAAGCATAGACCTATAGTTCCAGATAGCATCAAATATCGGAAAGTATTTGATGATGATCAGTAGGTGAACATATTCTTGACATTATCACAAGAATTTGAAAACTGTACCATAGATGAGGAGGAAGTTGTTGATCCTAATAAAGAAGATCCTTTGATTAACAACATTGTTGACCATGAAATCATACAATTAAAGAATAATTGTATTCCTAAGGGTTTGGTTCCCTTAGAAAAGTTGTTTGAGAACAATAATGTGGCTAAAAATCCTGGAGTGAAACCAAGTCATGAAGATGTGAAAGATATTAATTTTGGAACAGAACAGGAACCAAAACTAGTTATGATATCTAGCAAGTTGTCTACAGAGGAAAAATAAAAATATCTTAACTTGTTGAAACAGTATTCAGATGTTTTTGCATGGTCCTATGATAACTTGAAAGTATATGATACTAGTGTGATCAGACACACTATCCCATTGAAAGAAAATTAGAAGCCTTTCAAGCAAAAGCTAAGGAGAGTCAATCCTTTATTGCTTCCCCTTATTGAAAAAGAAATCAGGAAATTGTTTGATGCCAAGATAATCGTTTGTCTTAAGCATTCAAAATGGTTGGCCAACAATGTGCCTGTTAGGAAAAAGATTGGCGAAATAAGACTCTGCATAGACTTTAGAAATTTAAATAGAGTCTCACTGAAGGATAATTACCCTTTACCAAAGATGGACCACATCTTGAAAAAGGTTGTGGGAGCTCATAGGATTTCCACACTAGATGGATTCTCAGGCTATAATCAAATTCTAGTGCATCCTGAAGATCAGGAGAAAACTGCTTTCACTACTCCTTGGGGTACTTTTATGTATGCAAAGATGCCATTTGGGCTTATGAATGTTGGAGCTACTTTCCAACTAGCCATGGACATCACTTTCTCAGAGGAGAAAGATAAATTTTTGGTTATCTGTCTAGATGATATCACGGTTTTTTTAGGATCGGATGAGGATCATCTAAGGCATCTAGAGCAGGTTTTTCAAAAGTGTAAAACGTTTGGGGTATCTCTCAACCATAAGAAATCCATTTTTTCTTTAGAAGAAGGGAAACTACTTGGGAATATCATTTCCAGAGATGGTATTAAGATAGATCCCAACAAGGTAGAGGTTATTCAGAAGATTGACATACCAAGAACCAAGAAAGAAGTACAATATTTTATTGGTAGGGTCAACTTCCTTAGAAGGTTCATTTCCAATTTTGTCGAAATCATGAAGCATATTACCAACATGCTTAAGAAGAATAATAAAATAAAATGGAATCAGGATGCCAGCAAATATTAATCAAGCATTAAAAAGGAATTGAAAGATGCCCCAGTCTTGATAAGTCCTTACTGCACTAAAGATTTCCACATTTTTTCTTTCGCATCTGAACATATAGTAGCAGGAGTCTTACTATAGAAAAATACTGAGAATTTATAGGAGCCTATAGCTTTTTATAGCAAAATTTTGAGGGATGCTAGTCTAAAATATGATATCATGGATAAACAAGCTTATACTCTAGTTAGAGCATTAAAGGAATTTAGGGTGTATATCTTACATTCACATATTATTGCACAAGTTCCTTCTGCTTCCATTAAAGAAGTGTTAACATAATCAGATACTGATGGAAGAAGGGCTAAATGGATAGCAGTCTTGTTAGAGTATGACCTAGAAATTAAACCTACAAAGCTAATCAAAGGAAAGGGCTTAGCAAGATTGATGGATTAGTCGAATTTTGATGCCCTAAATTTAAATCAACTAGATTCTGGTGTTGGTATTTGCACTCATTTCAAAATAGATAACACTACCTTCAAATTTCC